>Ga0307514_10000162_pt1 | contig 189129 bp, 155 predicted proteins | sample 16_EM_MG_FD_203088 | JGI IMG/M metagenome (GOLD analysis project Ga0307514, IMG submission 203088) | Populus trichocarpa ectomycorrhiza microbial communities from riparian zone in the Pacific Northwest, United States - 16_EM | ecosystem: Host-associated > Plants > Roots > Unclassified... | reverse complement strand
TAAATTTTACTCCTGTGTGAGCGAACAGTGCAATAATATTACTGCGCTCGGCTTTACCACAGGGCCAAGTCTTAATCTGGCAGAAAGACTTCCAATAGGTTCAAATCATGATGAAAACTACTTTCGATGGCAGCAAATGTTGAATGGACAATACAGTAAAATGAGCGTCAACGGAGCGTCAACGATTTGTGGTCATGTAAGTACGGCAATTAAACAGTGCTTGGGTCGCTGTTAGGCATAACCGATGTATTGGCAGCTTTTATTGGTAAAAGAGACAGCAACACGGTCATTGCCCCATTCTGAGAATGAGCGTCAACGGAGCGTCAACGATTTGTGGTTATGTAAGTACGGTAATTAAACAGTGCTTTGTTCGCAGTTAGGCATAATCAATGTATTGGCAGCTTTTATTGGCAAAAGAGACAGCACTACGGTCATCGCCCCATTCTGAGAATGAGCGTCACCGGAGCGTCAAAGATTTGTAGTCATGTAAGTACGGTAATTAAACAGTTCTTTGATCGCTGTTAGGTATAATCGATGTATTGGCAGATTTTATTGGCAAAAGAGACACCACTACAGTCATCGCCCCATTCTGAGAATGAGCGTCAACGGAGCGTCAACAATTTGTGGTCATGTAAGTACGGTAATTAAACAGTTCTTTGATCGCTGTTTGGTATAATCGATGTATTGGCAGCTTTTATTGGCAAAAGAGACAGCACCACGGTCATCGCCCCATTCTGAGAATGAGCGTCAACAGAGCGTCAACGATTTTTAGCTTCGCATCTTGCCTAATTTATGTTCCGATTGGTTGCATACATCCATTTATCAAATATTAGCAGCCTTTACTGGCAAAAAGGACAGCAAAATACTCCCTGCCGCATCCTGAAAATGAGCGTCAACGGAGCGTCAACAGTTTTAGTTGTTGCATATTTGGTAATCAAGTCAGCATGCTAATCTTCGCGTTCATAACGGAATTATTGACCGCCATTATTGGCAAAAATACAATATACCAAAGGTAAAATACCGATTCCAAATTAATCTATATTGCAAGCTGCAATGCATACAAAAACACATTATTGGTTGTTGAAAACGCCATTTTGATATGATACAATTAACAAACTCCAAAACAAGAGCCTTATTTGAATCTATAGATGGACCCGCTGGGCGACCCGCTGACAACCCGCCCAATTCAGACGAGTTAGGAGTTTACCTTTGAACCGTACCCGAGTTGACGGTTCGGGTTTATTGACAACCCGGACTGCCAATTTGGCAACGGTTCGGTTTGGACCCGGACCGGTACCGGAAGTGACGGTCCGGAACCGTTGCTAACACTAAGTAAGTATCTAAATCGACATGAGTATTTATACGCAATATGCTACAGATTCCGCCCGATGCAGCATTCTCCCGCACCAAATCTACCAGTTCAACTATGGCTCCAATGTGTACAATATGCATCTGTTTCGTTTGTTTGACAACCAGGATGAACCCGTCAACACAATCAGCCCAACCACGAAGATAGTTGTACTTGTTGGAATCACCACCTTGTAATCTTGAGCTTGAGGATGTAATACCCATTGTTGAGTCTTCTTGCACTTCTTAGAAAAGATGGATGATGTTTTCCCGGCTAGCAGGCGCATCTGAACTTGGTGGATCTGATTCAGCAGAGTCCAGCTGAAGTATAATCCAGGAAAACCTGGAATTCAACCTTGGAAGGTGTTATCAAGGTTATTCTCTTCACTTCCTGTATACTGGATCCAGATGTTATGAGCTTCAGGCATGATCCCTTGGTTGGCAATGGTATATTCTACCTCGCAATCAAGTCCCAGACACTGAACAGAAGTAGGGTTGTGAAATGGTTGACAGTAATACAACAGCCCATTCTGGAGTTTATTACATAGACTATCGTTGAGTACATTCTGATCATATCTAAGCACGAGTCCACTAACTTCGTATCAATTGCCCTCTTCAATCTGCATGAGGAATTGCTATCAACAGTTGGGAATTCCGAAATCCTCTGATTCATCTCTGAGTGTGGTCAGTTTGATACTTCTGCACACTCTGCAGATATGTGTTTCTCTCCAATGATATACCTGCTGTGATACAGGGCGGATACTGGGCTCGTCGTCAATTGTTGGAGACGTCACAGATGTGCTCTGTGTGTACTTTGCCATATATTGGTAGTGGACCATAGGTTGAAAACTTTTGCAGAGTAAATATTGTACCAGCCATGGAGTGCAAGATATAACAGTGTCTCCTCTATATAGTCAAGACCAGTACACCAGCCAGTGTGCTGGAGCATGTGTAAAATGTAATTGACGTTGTTGCTGAATCAATATGCCTCTTTGACATTGGCGATACTTTGCTATTCAGACATATCAGTGGTGAAATTGTCACCAGCTCCCATTTGCTGAATTGACTCTGATATCTGGCTCAAAAGATGCATGACTGAATATTCGAAATGGATTACAAGCTGTTTGATTGTTTCCCGTAGGGCCTAAATGCTGAAAGTCTCCCACCAAGCTTCAAGCTCGATCAAGCGGATAGAGAGTTACTTTTTAAACCGCTGCTGTTTATTCGCGGTGATGTCATAAATCTCTCTCTCCAGCTGGGTCGTGCCCCGCACTATGTCAGTGAAGCTCCAAGTCGTGGCTTCTGTCTCAGCATCGGATAGGCGTATGTGGAATTGCAGTCTCTTGTCAGCAGTTATGATTGTCGCCCTGTAAGCCTCGTCTTCAGCGGCAGTATTTATTATGCCAAGCCCTGTGGCAAAGTTTCATCTGGGACCGGTTGTCTTAGTTCCGACTTCCTGCAATAGTTGTTGCTCATGACATTGGAATTAATTATTGAAAAGCTTGCATTTGACAGGTGTCATCTAAAGAATGTCTTGCTCCAATGGATCAATTGCATTCTAATGATCAGCATCTGACCAAGTGATTGCCGCTTGTCGGGCTCTGTTTAGCCTCACCTGAAATTGCCCAACTTTTATGGTGGAAACCTTTTCAGTGCCATACACAAGGGCCTCCATTGCAGCATGAATCTCATGAATCTTTTGTTCACGTAATTGATAGGATTTTATTGGCAACACATCCTCCACTTTGGCCTTCGCAGACTTCGACACTATCTGTTCTCGAAAAATACGATTTTTAGGTAAAATCGCGTGAGTGCATGATCTATTGCTTTGAGGGATAGATCCGAGCGATGTTGTTGGCTAACATGTGGAGAGCATTCACCTAATGTCCCCACTACTACCATTACCACTTCATCGCAGGCATTTTCTGCCACACTATTCTTGTCATCCTTGCAGTAGTCAGGATTTGGAGCTCAAATCAGTGCCAGTGTTCTGATCATTCCACAGCTCTGTTTTCTTTCCCAGGTGCTGCTATTCAATGAATCGAATGGTTTGAAGAACTGCTCGAGGCCAGTATATTGTAATACCAACGTGAATCGATTGTCAAATTGATTCTTGGCATTTCTAGCTGTCCAGTATGTCAGCAGCCAGTGCAATAAGTCTGTAAATGAACACAGGTACAGTTGATACAATTCGTCAGGCTGCAAAAGGCGATAGATATTGTAGAGAGGGTATTGCCAGAACTGGTGGCGGATTGGGTGGACACCTAGAGTGTGAAGTCCATCAATATGATTGTCCTCCAGCAGCTCCGAGGATAATCTGGAGGTCTGTTGAGGTATCAGGTGGTCGAAAAGTTGAATGCCCTATTCGTGCATGTTTTGGAGTTTCACACATTGAGCATGAGCCATATGAGACTTGACCAACCATGTCATGTTCTGCATAATCCCCAACCCAGGCAGCTAAAAGAGGATAACATCGTCACTGGAACCCATCTGCACAATCCCATTTCAAGCCAGTGCCAGTGATGTCAAGGTTCCTAAGTTGAGACAGCACACCTCCAACCTCGGAATACCATGCTTCGTCAATGTTTTTGACACATTTCAGGGGACCTGGGATCTGCCCGAGGAGAATCCAGGTGCACTTTTTAGGTGATTGGCAGATATCTATTCTGATAATACCAAACTTCAGATACAATGACCAGCGATGCTGGTCGCCCAAAAGGTTGGTCGGGTTAGTCTTCTCTGATGCACATATCACTGGCCCAATCATGGCTGTGGTAGGAACGTGATCCTGAGTCTCCCACCACCAATCGCCCGTATTCATCCCACTGCAAATTGGACAACCCTCAGAGGCAGTGAGGTGCACTTGTTCAAAATTGAGGTGCGACTCGAATGGGAGATGAGTCAAAAGAAACTGGATATATTTGAAAACATCCCTGTAGTATACCGTTCCAAAGATAAGTAAGGCATTTTCTATCCACTATCATCGCTGACTCCGAAACTGATATTAGAGAGGAGGATTCATCTGTCATTTGCTGGTTGGAATGACACAATTTGGAAGTGATCCAGTCCGCACCTGAGATATTGATCTATCCCGATTTTCGTATGCTGGTGAAACGACTGAGCCTGATGAAAGTCATGCATGGACCACAATGGACACTGGGATTCCATTGCTCCGAGTTATTGTGATTTTTGATATACAATTCAGTCGCTTTGCCATATGCTTTCCACCCCGCATTTTGCACTTTCACTACCTGCCTCCGAGCATTTCTCTTTGTTGAATCAGGGGTACAGGTGAGAGCAGGCTTCTGAGGTTCTATAGGTTCTTCATGGGGAGTATTTTCAGGTGGTGGTGAACCCAGTATGTATTCTATGAGTACATCATTAATTGACAGCTTGTCGATGGCCATTGAGGTGCACCTACTGTAGTTAAACTGTGATGGCTCAGGGTGATCCCAGCCGGCAGGTAGTAGAATCCAGTTGGGTAATTGCCCTACACTCATTGATATTGGGCGATATTGTTGATTGTGAGCTTCCAGTTGGTTCTCATTGCATAATTTGATTTTGTAGATAAACAATTTAACGTGTTTCCGGCGAGTGTTGACCATATTTGACAAGCTCTCAGTGTTCTGATGAATCTCGATAATGCTTTAGGGGGTATGGTTTGTTCCTGGATTTGAACCTCAGGGATATTTGCTTGAAATCGAGCTAACTCAGGTTAGCATATTACTTTCAAAGCAGTATCAGACCCCACCAAATGTAGAGGAGGGGTAAAACAAAGTCACATCATGATCAGAATTCTTCACAAACTTGGAGAGTATCTATCAAATCCCACAAAACGATGCTGCACATTACCTACTGATGATCCTTAAAAGAGAAAGTTTCTTTTGTCATGACTGCGATCAACTTCTGATTCTGCTCATCAGGTGCGACTACGATAGGTCTTATCTTATACTACGTCATTGCGGCATTGAGCAGATAATGTCAATGCTCGTGCCTCAAGCAGCGGATAACATCAGATTAATACAGTGAATATGTAAGTTTCCTAGCTGGCTGTATGCTTGCTCACTAATCATCAAGAACAGACAAGGCAGTTAGGATGTTGTTGCCAGTAACGATCCTTGACCAGTAGGTGGATTCTGACGACACAGCAAGGTTTACACATGCAGCTCAAAAAGAACCAATCACAGTTGGTCCTTGACCAACAGGCATCATAATGAATGAAGTACAAGGTCGTACACACTCATTTTGAATGTAAAATGCTTAGTCGTACTAACCTTCCAACCGGATATAGTTCTTGTTGGTTGCTTACAGATATCATGTCTTATCCCTTGTATGATGTTTACTGTCAGAAACCGAATACAGGTGAGCTTCAATCCAAGATACTAGTATACCAATTGGAGCATATAACAACGACAGCCAGAATGTGGCTCATTATAATTTCCGTTTCTCAGCAGTGTTTCATGGGATCAAAGATAAAGTGAAACACCACAGTTCGTGACAAATAAGAGGGATACAAGAGGCTCTCATTCCGCTGAATGCCACTGCTACCTTCAATATTCTCAACTATACTCCACTTTATTCCAAATCACGAATTGAATTGACAATTTGTTTACCGCCATCTTTTGTTCACATATGATGTCACTGAATGGATCTCCACTGAAGACAACCAATACTCCTCCAACTGGGGGGCTGTGTGGCTCACAACAATACCCTGTGGCCAATCTGGAAGCATCAGATAATAATGCTGGAAATTCAGGGAGCTAAGACACTCAATTCCAACAACCCCCGAAACAGATTCATCCACCACCAACGTATAGTTCTCTGCATTCCCAGCCACAATTTCGAGGGGCACTCTAGTTCTACCACCACGTCCCATGCAACATGACACCAAGCTCGCAACCAAGCTCTGATGCAACTCAAGAATATCTGAGTTATAGGCCATGGTGGCACGGATACGACTTCCCCCATGGAGGTTATGGTGGACATCAAATATTCCCCCCTCAGCAATTCACAGCACAGGGGCCGATAGCTCAAGACGCATTTTGAGCGCCTCCAGCAACTCCAGGAAACAATCCAGATATTCGGCCGATATCTTCCACTTCTACTCCATATGAACAACTTCCCGGTATACCTGGGAGACCCTCCATTAGCCTCCCAAAGAAACGATTTCAGCCAGCGGCAGAACCACACAGGGCAGATGTGGCAGAGATTGCGGATTTGCCCCCATTACCAGTGATTGCTCATGATGAATTTGATGCAGATTATGAGAGCAATGATTAGTCAAACTTGGGCGGGGCCAAAGGCCAAGAGCCAATCAGCTTGAAGTAAACTGAATTCTTCTTGAAGCAATTTGCGAAAAGAATGGGGCAGCTTAACTTTAGTAGGTTGATCAAGTGGAAGAATGTATGGGTGGCTGGGTCACTGGAGTGGAAGCATCGGTCTATTATCCCGGAACAGAACCATTTCAACCAGCTGCTACAAGGGCCGCTGCACTGGGAAACAGTGGTTGCACATTGTTTGGAGACTTTTAAGTCCTTGGTGTCATTGGAAAATTTTCACAATGCCAAATAGATTCAGCCACAGTGGGTTGAGATAATTTGGAAGAAATGTGCAAGCGTGGATCGGAAGGGGTGGAAGAAGGGAAGGCGAGGAAACATGTGACCAGCATCAGATTTGGGAGAGCATGCAGGCACACAAGCGAAAGGTAATGTCCCAGTGTTGCCATATTCAGCGATCATGGTTGTGATTCATTGAGTGCTGAATGGCAACAATAACCGGACATCCAGCAATCAACTCCAAGCTTCGTATACAGATTTCAGGCTCTGGGAGGAGCTCATTGATTTCATTGAATGAAATCGTTGCCCATAAGAACCATACTGTCTGACTGCGATACACAAATGTAACTAGAAGCTGGAAGAATTGGACGAAGAGTATATGGGATTATATACACCTGGGCAAATCATGAATGACCCTCTATATAGTTAGATTTGATACAACTGTTCCCTTTCAAATGCCTCCAAGTTGAAACTGGGACACAATGTGAAACAATTTTTGGTAGATATGAAGGCAGCAACAGGAAAGGATACTGTAGTGCATATAAGAAGACCTGCCAAGGCCATCCCTGCTAGCCTTGTTTTAGTAAGTTATGTGCAATGCTAATCAGTATACTTCGAGTTTGGAGGAATCTGATGAAAGTGAAAGAGTGGTAGATGAAATGGCAGGTGGGAAAGATATTGAGAGTATTACTGAAAGTTGTGATTGAGTGAATCAAATCGATTATATTTCACATATTATTAGGTCCAAATTATTGCCTGTGAAATGCCAAAGATCGCGATGAATTTCAGGCGTGCTGGAGAATGAGCCCATCTGCACCACTTACCTTGGAGCAACTGAAAGAAATCATTGAGGACAAAATAAAGACCGATCAAGGTGCAAGAAAGGTTCAGGAGGAAGTGGATTGTGAGGAAATCCTCGATCCAGATAGAACTGGCTCAGTATTGAGCACTGTTCTCACCACAATCAACAACAAATTTGAACATGAGTGCCTCGATGAGGCAGTCAGGCTGCTCAATAGCGATTGTATACGCCAATCAACAGATGACCGTGTTCCAGGCCAGTAGTATTCAATTCCAGGCCTGCTTGGAACTATGATTCTGGCACACCAGGTTAGGACCATCTGGGTCATTGTGGGGAAATGGGTTTGAGATGCTGATATGCCAGGAGCACTGGTGGTTGAAGAAATGGGTCTTGGAAAGACTTTCACCTTGTTTGCAGTGGCAATGCTTTGCAAATTGGTAACTGAGAGAGTTGTATTGGGGTTGCCAATGTCCATTTTATGGGGGAATACCCTTGAAGGGTGGGCGATTGTGCCGCACAATGACATTCCCAGCATTGTAGGTGAAACACAGAAGTGGTATCCACTCCAGAGATTGAATTCTGTACCCTGCCACCTGTTGGAGATACAGTCAACACAATCTCATGGGCATGCAGCACTTAAATCGGCCCATAAACCAATCATGGTGGTCACGATTCCCGGGGTGGCAAAGACCTTCAAGACTGTCATCCACAAGACGACACAAGGAATCGATTTCAAACTGGTCAACTTGGTGTATGCCGAAAATGCAAGTTTCACCCATGAGGATCCGATCATTAGTATTGACAAGCCGGAAAACCAATGTAATATCCACCTTGTGTGGTGTGATTCCTTAATATCCAGAGGGAAACGATCAAGCTATGGCCGGCTCTCACACTGGTCATGGAGTTTGGGATATTTGATGAGTCTCATCGGTCCAAGATAAAAAATTGCATGAGCTGAATCATTGTACTGAATGCGAGAATTGGATTCAAACTTCAAGTTACTACAATGCCACAATTCCATTCACTCCATGACTGGAGTCATTGGACAATGTGGCTGTTTTCTGGTGGGCCTGAGGATCCAATGGATGATACTGTGATGGAAAGCACGGTGCCGATGCACAGTATTCGGCTCTGAAGATTTTGAGGCAGGCCATCTGGACTGAAGACCACAATGCTCACCAGAATGCCGCACAGCATATGATCCAAATTGTAATGCCCCGGACGATCAGGAGGTGGTCAGAAACGAAAGTCGCGAATGGGAAACTATTTGTTCCGGTACCGAAAGAGAATGCACACCATGTTGATCTCGAATGGACTGAAGAAGAGCAAGTTCACCTGAAGACCCTTGGGGAGACATTCACATCACAGGGTGCTTCGGGAGCGTGGAGGGTATATAGATGGCGGCTGGCATGGCTCTCATTGGAATTGGCGAACACCGAGGATCGGAACGATGTTTCTGGACAATGGTACGATGAATTGCCACTCCATACTTGGGTTGATTCCCCAATTTTTCGATGGCTGTGAGACACATTGTTGCCAAAGCTAGTCAGCAAACCTGCGGAGTATCCCGAATCTGACAAAGACAAAGCATCAAATGAGGTTGTCCTGCAAGAACCTGAAATTAATACATGTCCCTTGCCTCATGCATCTCCTGCTCAAAAGGCTGTGCAATTTTGTCCTTTGCCAGGAGAAATTCGCCATTAATAGTGGTGGCACATACAGGTTTTTGTGGATGATTTGTATGTTTTCTACATGTATGCAGATATTGGCAACAACAAGCACATAGAAAATACCTCACTTTCCACAATTCGCCAAATCACTCTTTGTGTGTGACTTTACCCAAAGTGGGTGGCACAGGCCTCAATCTCACAGCTGTAAACCGTGCGGTAATAACTCAGAAGTTCTGGGTATTGAATAAGCAGTGCCAGGTATTTGCACAGGTTGTCCGACTGGGGCAAAACAGAGTTCCACACACATGGCTATTGAACCCTCGATCTAATGGTTACGATAACAGAGCCAGTGATCTCCACACAGCTCTTTGGAGTGGCTCAAATGAGAGTCCTGCATGGTCTGATGAGCCAACCAAACATCACGACAACAATGATATACCAGATTCTCGAGTCTTGTCAGTATCATACCCAGAGGCTTATGGAGCATGGAGACTTTATGCTGTCATATGGTGAGGATGAATGATAATTATCAGGACACTGAAATTAAGGTATGCCACTTTAAACATTCCACTAACACAATCTCACCAACTGATGCAAAATAGGTAAATGGTATAGAGAATAAGGCGTAATTGCGCAGTCCAGGAGTATTGATTAGAGTTCAATTCCATTTTGTATTGTTTGATTATAGTGATGAATATGAGATGATATCGATGGGAATCTGAAATTAAATCATAGCCTCATTGGGATGAATGAGTATGTGATGAAATGAAGGTACACAAGTTTAATGGTGGACTACGCGAAATTCTGCGGCACCGTATAATCTCTGGTGAGAATCTGTCAAAGTTGTAGTCGCTGCACATTATAATCCGATAATGTCTGTGTGGAATCTAGAGACCGAAATCTGCGAACGAGATCCGTGTTGTCTGGTGCACCTGAACCTCGAAGTTTAATTTGAATTATTTGTTGCTCGCCTATGTCAGGCGCACCGGATACTAGAGTTACAATAGAAATCGGGATCATCACTGAATCAACAGTGTTGAATAATTTACAGTCAATTGCACAACATAATTGCTGTTGACTTCTCAATTCTCCCGAGACAGATCCAGTACAGTACATCTCAAATCAAGCAGGGATAGAAAGGCTGTCTTAGCTATATCGAGTTGATATAACGTATCCTAAGAAACAGCTTCCATATTTCAGGCTTAGTGACTGAATCCAGGCCAGTGTTTCCTTGCTCACAAATGAAGTTCAGCCACATCTCAATGGCACTATCCTGTCGAGTTTGATGGTCTCAGATTTGACACCACACGCATATTCTATTCACTGGCCAATTTTGACAGGCTGCCACTCATTCTTCACATATAATCTTACTCCAGGCACACCATTGAACCGTGTATACCCACTTCGCAGTACCCTTGAGCCATTCATTTTGCTCCATTCATAGCATATTTTCTTCGTTCCCAAATACGTTGAATCTGTGGCTGCCAGCACACACTGAGTATCACCTTTCAGACACTAAACATTTAGGTGCATGCATGGTTTATCCCGCTCCACTTCATCTAATATCTCAATCTATGCTTGATATGTATGTGAAGGCCGCTGCTTAAATGCCAGGACTGTCACGCTCTGTATCAACCTATTCCTTGGAAGATGGTGTCCACTACACACTTAATGTAGATGCTCAGCCCTGGGCGATAAGTCACAACTTTCAAATGGATTTTGACCAAGCAGGATGTTCACACCAAACATGTCGAAGATCCTCAAATAGCTTCTGTCGTTCGGACTTCATTACTGAGCTGCAGCTTGAGAGAGTGAACCTCAAAAGACAGTTCCTGCTCAGCGATTCAGCAGATGACCGGCAACTCCAGGTTACTTGTATTCCACACTTCCTTGAATAGGCTGAAATTCAGCATGCTTCAAATATATACTTTACTACATTTTGACTAACGTGTATGTTGGGGCCGCCAAGAACCGTATTGTAAAATAGATTATGCCACCCATTATCGATCATGGGAGCTCAAAGAGATAGCATCGGAATACCAGTCTCTGCTCTGATGCTCAATCGGTGACCGCCAAGCTCCAGCCCACAGCATCTCTTGAATGCCTGAAGTTCGTGACAAATCATAAACAGACAATACCTGAGTTCCCCAAATGTCCAATCCCATGTGTGCAAAAGAACAATTCGTCATGAAAGCTCAAGTCAAGAAAAGGCAATATCTGAGACTACAAGTAATTGCTGATATAATGCAAGACTATAATCACAGCCATTACATTAGATTGAATCCTACATGCTGACTCAATGCTCGCTCCACCTCAATTGGCTGGAACTGCCTTCTGTGATTTATGTTTCCGCTGCCAGATGAAGCAACATGACACATTCTTATCGATCATACGCACTGCTTTGAACCCCGATATTGATGTTAAGTTAGCATTGCAGCATTGAGACTGATGATGAGTTTGTGATGAAATAATACGGTGTTACAAGATATTATATGCAGAATAACAATGTGAGTGATCATTTATGACCCATTTGCTAGCAATCTTGGCATTGACAACAACTGGAATCAATTAGGTTACCCCTGAATCTTCATCGTACCTTTACCGTTCTCCCTCTATGTTGAATCTTTCCTTTGTAACCCCAAATTCGCTGTCTGCTCATACACTGACTGCATAACTATTGAGATTCAGCTGACTCGGAACGCTGTAAATGAAGTTCTGTACACGACATCGCCTAATTGATCGCTAACTTTCCTGCAGATTCCTAACCAACAGAATATCATGAGAATAGGGTGTCCTTTGGACTGGTATACCGCATTCAGCGATTCCTATTTATACACTATAAGCAACACACTCAGTTTGAACCTAATTAACTTCAACAGTTGCAACTCACCATGATTCCAACTCTAGCCTCCATCCAAGATCTGCAAGATTCATCAACACACCGACAATTCTGTGCCACACCGTCACCACTCATATGCTCGAAATAGAGGCATAATGAACTTACTTTGGCAGTGTCATCTGCAGGGGTGATTATGAGTAACACATTTCTCAGAATTCCATATGTCAGGTCCTGAGAGTTAGTTAGTGATACAATATTGTTAATGTCTCAAGTTGTTCATGTGTGTCTGGTTCAATTCTGGCTATGTTGGATTAAAGCAACCTCCAATTGTTGCATCAATAGCGTACTTGGATATGAGTGCTAACATTTGGGAATTGGGGGCATGAAGAATCCATCTAATCTGGTGCACCTGACGCTTCCTAAATCACAACAACGATCTACCATCCACAATATACATATGTAATGCTGACCTGTCATGCGGACTGTTTCCAGGTACGTCTTGACTTGTGTCCTCCTCGGCCGAGCGTTACTATCTCCACGCACACCTGGAATTCCAACCACCTTGATGGGGTGTTTCTTCGTTGCCCTGTTTTAGCATTATTCTACTAAACATCATACTATATTTACCCTTATATACGTCTCTCTACATTCTCAACTTCACTTTATCAAATATGGAATCTATGGCCAGCCGGCTGAGGATTTTCTATTCACGGTAGAATCAAGAGATACACCTTGAGAGATCACTTGCACGAGCATTCAAGAAGACAGCGAATCTTCATTCCCAATTAAATGTTTCAACTTCCAACTCAGCTTCTTAGTATAGTTTTAGAGAGAGCAAATGTCCAGGCGATAATTGTGATCAAGCAGGATGATGATGATACCGACTGGGAGATTATAAATGACGCAATTGAAGACCCTGGAGATTCCACCTTGTCATCCAATATCGATGAAGCCGATTGGAACAATGGGCAGGAGGTTCTACATCCAGACCAGGCATATGGTGAGAAGACAGTACGAACTACAAGGGTTCTACTGCTAAAGCAACGGAGCCTTGCCGATACTGTCATTGCGCACAGACCACTTCCAAATCTACAACCTCCAGTTGGGGCCATAGCACTACCATTGCTCGAACGCCAAATGTCAACCATTGGCATATTCTGCGAGTTTGACATTATACAGGCCCCCCCGCTTCCGAAGGATGGCAGAGCCCCCAATATTCCTCAGCCCAAGGCTGGTAGAGATCACAACGTTCCTCAACACCAAAAGGCAACTTCTAAAAGTGCGAAATGGTTCATGGAGGCAATAGTAGTCACAAAGACTCTGTGGTGAATCATTTCCGATGAGAAGTACTTGATGGTTGACGAAGCTTGAATACTAGCTGTTGAAGCCCAAGATTGTCAGCCGGCATCAGCAGATGCTCCTGGAGGTGGGCCAATAATGTGACAATTGCCCGGTGGTCTATTTCTTAAAATCAATTCCCATACCCGAGAAGCTGTAAGTGTCTATTCTGTTTTCTCCTCTTTAATTGGACTTATGATTATACTAAACCCCAGAAATATAAATACTTATAACTAAAATTTAGTACCATTCGAGGGTGTTTGGGAGACAGAGCTGGTCGACCAACTGTCCATAGTTACCGGCTGGATCTATGATCAGAGACTGAGCTTCGGATGCAAGTTACCAAGCACCTGTTTGACCATCCCTATCTCTCGAAGGTCATCGATGATAAGTCATCATGGTTCATGCACATGGAAGTGCCTGACTTAATCAACACTCAGTTTTTCTTCAACACCAATAGCTTGGAGCAGCAACCAACCACATCGCAGTTCTTCCAACTGTTTACCCCACAGACGTTTGCACATGTGGCCACAGCTATTCATTGTGTGATGTCTCAGTATGCCACTGGCAAGAAGGTTTCAGCTATGTTTTCTCACGATGCATATTGAGGTAAACTTTACCCTCCTACAGTGATAGATTGTATTACTGCAGATGCCATTACGCTCATCAATTACACATCGTGGGGCTGTTCCACAACCCCCCCGTCCCAATGGTGCTGCTCGGCTTTAATCGCCACTCCTGAATCCCTGTCGGCGCTCTTCAGACTGCATTGGCCCTTCGTTATATAATTCAGCACTGCATACTGTGTTCTCGGTCAACACTTCTCCTGAACGATGGGCGCTCCTTAATCCCCGTCGGCGCTGGTCAGTCTGGTTTGGTGTGTACATATTTTATTCAGCGCTCCATATTGCCTTTTCCGTCTGCACTCCTCCTATAGAATGGGCACTCATCAATCCCCCTTTCAACCTCGATTAAGAGCACCTCTATTTCATTCCATACTCCATTCCTCCCACCCCTTTCATTGCTGCTCTGCATGGATGGGCTACTCCGTGCTCCTCAATCCCCGTCTGTGCTGGTTGGCCTGGATTTGTGTCCCTCAATTTTATTCTGCACTCCTCTATTACCATCTGCACTTCCCTTGCCCACCTCACACACTACATCAGGCACTCCTGCTTTCCATGTGTTGCACCTGTTTGTCCCCCAAATTCATCATATTGCCTTTCAAACTCCATTTTGAGTCACTGCGGGCTAACCTCAATTCCAAACTTTTAGATATCACAAATCGGGCCAACTGACATTGTAATACAATTTCACCCACTCCCCAGGCCCGAATCATCCGGAAATAGACCAAGTGTCTGCTGCTTCCGTGTGCCATTGATGAATTGTGTATTCCTTCATATGTCTGTCCTGATGAGATTGGAGACTGAGTGGATGAGATTGAGACTAGGTTCGATTGATATCATTCCAATCGCTTAGTTGGGTTATTGTTTCGGTTTTACATACTTTTATTTTTACATCACTTGCTATTTTCTTTGGTTCTCCCTCATGTAGTGATGTAAACAATAGAATGTTGATGAGATGCTGGGTACAATAGTATGACTTAGAAGAAGATAATGAACAATAATCTGTGCATCATACATGGAGGGTGATCTTATTGCTTGTGTACATCCGGAGAATTTCAGATAATGCCTGCTGTCCTTCGAATGAACATCCATAAGAACCCAGCATCTCTCAGAGTTAGTTTTGGATTCCCTCATTGGTTGGGCAACAGTCCCAGGTGCTACCAAACATTTCACAACCGCACCCGTGTTGCTCCTATACCAGGCAACAACAATCGCAGTTACTCCGATGGCTGGCCGGAATGCCTGCCTAGGGTCTGGTTCTCTCTGGCAATCGACGCTTCCAAATTTACACTCCGCCTCCTCTTACATACCCCTCCAGCCTCCTAGTGACTGAAATATATTTTTCTGATGTAACTTCGTCAAAGTGAGTCATTGATCAGAAAGAGAGCAAGACCATAATTTGACCTCTGAAGATTGTCCAGGATCTGTCTGATTGTATCATGCATGCGCGGATACATCAGCCACAGTACACTTCAGTTGCCTCTACTTCTTCCGAAGAGGAGAATCAACTTTGCTGTTCCATATAGGCAAGTCGATTCTTGTAGTCATCACACTCTTGGCCAGCAGTTCCTGGGACATAAGTGCCAGTTGTTGAGACGATACTCTTGTGTGGTCATTGGAGCAATACTCTTGAGCCATTCAGGTCAGAGAACTGACAGCGTGAGTTGATACTCTGTTAGTGGATACGATGGGTTGGAAGCAGAGCACAGAACAGTTACTCTGTGTCTCATTTGGGTGGTAATCCTCATATGCATCATGAGTGAACCGTAGTTGTTCATCTCTTCATCAGTTGGGAAGATATTAGAGACTGTTATTAATTACAAGCTACAGTGAATCTCCTGGTGTTACACCAAACTACCAATTCCATGACAACAATACACGGAGTTCTATCACTGCCACTATACTTTCCTGCATAGTAAAGTCCTAATGATTAATCTTAACATTGTGAACTCTGAACACAGTCTATCATGCATGAAGATGACCATTGTGATAATATAGTAAACACAACCGTAAAACGAGCCTCAATACCTCCCCAAACAACACTGTATTATCGCGCATCTGTCCACCATCCAAAATGCCAGATAATACCTACCCACGATGCAAATCCTTAAACAACAATCCAGCCAGTGCATTCCATCATCATAACAATTAATATGTAGCTTGCCGGCTGCTTGTTCTCCTCCTATTGGCCTTTGAGCCTGCAGTAAATGGTATCAACAGTTCCCAGTTACCTGGCTGTAGTCCAGGTTGATACGTGAACCACAACCCCAGTCTGGGTTTGTAACACAGAGGTGAAGAAACGATTCAACTAGAGCCAGGTTGTTGACCTGACCCGAAGGAAAACCAATGGCATTTGGTCAGGTTCAACCCATACTGCTGTTCAATTGTCCATTTCCTACAATTCTGGCTGCAATTTGTCTTTCGAATTCTTATCATATCACCACATAGTATATATGTAGAAGATGGGAAATTCGGAGATTTTTCAGGCCCTAGTCTGCAAGTTGCAATCAGTTCGATATTCGTGGAGTTCAATCGAAATTACGCTCATAATGATGCTCCAATCACTGGATTTCAACTGACACTCAACAAATATTTCTCTGGTTGGGTTTTGGAAACCAGCGGCAGAAAGAGCTCCTAATAGTAGGTAATTTGCAGATAGATGTTGTCACGATACGATTAGAACTCAAAAGCCTACTAGGATGGAAAACGCTTGCCTTACTATGCCTGTGTTTCAAGTGGAAATCAGCCCTAAAGCAACATTCTTGGTTTTTCCAGTGGCAAATCCCGTTGCAACAGTTCAGCTCTAGTTCAAACCCTGACCCTGAATCCTTCTGGTGGGTTGGAACTGTTACAAACAATACTGGCAGTGGGAGGATTCACAATGTGATTATTTGCAAATAGCCCTGCCACATCCTCATCCACAACATCATTTTACTTCTAAATGGCAGAGACCCATGGCACAATTTCGGATGACTTCAAGATATCATTCCTGTTTGATAATGTTCCTTTGACATTTACTTTTGGATTGGTAGAAGCCTGCTTTTGATGTTAGAAAGCATCTTCGATTTGGGCACTGCGTCACAGCATTATTATGCAAATCTGCTCTAATATTCTGGATAATATACTCAGCTGGCATTGGCATGATGTTATCCAGTGGCATGTTGCGACTGCCACCATGCATAGGTATTTGAGCTCAAGATGTGCCGTTGGCTTTGGGCTACAATAAATGACAGAAAACAATTTCGGTCGAAATTCATCTCCGCCAGGCCACATCAGGTAGTTGTATATTGATGGAGTATTGGTGTAACATTATGGGCATGTGGACCACCATGTCCATTAGGCTCCCCCCGCTGCCCTAAATGCTAGTGTGAGCAATGGATGCAGGTTAGGAACTGCCACAGAAACCAAAACAGGTCACTCATGCGACATTTGTACCAGGACCGGTCTGATAACTGGATATTTTTGGCCTCATTGGAACCAGCCCGCAGTTCAATTTCTCACTTTCTACAATTTCGGGTGCGATTAACTTTGCATGTTCTGAGTGAGTCAGGGTACTGTTTATTTGTAAAGGAATCAGTGTTTGGAGCTTAGTTGTGGCCTGGGCTCCGAATTGCACTCAGATTGATATTCGTTAAGTTTCTATGAAGTCACACTCAAAATTGCATCCAAATCGCGGATTTTCAACAGCTACACAAAAACTAATCCTGAGATTTAAAATCGAAGAACAGCAGGTGAAAGAGCGTCTAAAACTGCATAATAGACATATAGATCATGTTGGGATATGATTAGAACTCAAAAACTTAACTGCCGGGACAATGTCACAATTGGAAGAGTAGGGTTTTCCGGTGGGAACCGGCCCAAATAAAACAGTCCAGGAGTTTTGTATGGTAAGTCCAATTGCAATAGTTCAGTTCCGGGTACAAACTCACCCCGGAAATGGTGTAGCATGTTGGAATTGTTCCCAACAGTACCCAAAGCTCTATGATTTTCCTGCTGGGGTCTGCTGGACTGTTAATAGCACTGTTGACAATTGTCACAATGATTGTGTAAACGATTAATGTAACTATCGGAAGTAGCAGTTCCTCGTCCCTAGGGCACTGCTATGAGAGTAGCCAAGTGCTGTTTTCACAAACACATTTTACAGTAAGGTCAGCATCCACATAGGTGGTGGTGCAGCTAAGTGCCTCGACAAGGAAATTGACTGAGGTGCCACCACCCACCTAGATTGGAGCAGAGCTATCAGCTGATTTTTCTACCACATCGTGTGGTTGTACTACACATTCAAAGGAACAGCAGAAGAAGACCAGGAGCAAAGAAGTACATACCAATGTGGACATATTTGCTCTTTTTTGTAGGGGATTCATCCATTGTCTTCTTTCTTCCATCAAGGCCTACCCTTGTGAACATGTCCCTTACTGCTGTGAGTTTCTCACCCTGGAGATCAGTCTTGTCCGCCATGGAGCAATTCCAATGCGACCATTCAGCTGGCAGATCACTAATTCGATTAACATAACGATCGGTGAAGAGATTCCATTGCTCTTAGTCTGCCTGTTATGTGTTTCTGAAGGTCGTGGACTTGGCAATCTCCGAGATATGCTTTCTCACTTCATTATTTTTCTGTTGCATTGTTAAGCCACCCTTCTGTTGAAAAATCCGCAGAGTTGCATCAGCAAAATGTATTGTAGTCTCCACAAGCTTCTAGGATTACTCATGGCAAGATTGGGAGTGAAAACCAAAAACCGGGAAGCACATATCACAAACCTGGAAGTACCTATCACAAATCCATGGAACATTGTGTTGCCTGGGAGCACCGAGAAACCTGGGAGTAGCAAGAAACCTCGGAGTGCTGAGCAGCCTGGGAGCACCGAGAAGCATGGCAGCCCCAAGGAGCCGGGCAGAGTCAAGAGGTCTGGCAGCGCAGAGCAGCCTGGCAGCGACGCGAAGCCTGGCAGTACCGACAAGCCTGGCAGCACGGAGAAACTTGGAGCAATGAGATGCTTGGGAGCTCCGAGATACTTCAGCCAGCGAAAAAGCTTAGGAGCCCAAAGAAGCATCGGAGCCCCAAGAAGCTTGGGTACGCCGAGAAGCTCGGGAGCTCTGAGAAGCTTGGGAGCTCGGAGAAGCTTGGGTGTGCCGTGAAGCTTGGGTACCACACAAAGCTTGGGTGCCCTGAGGTGGCTGTATGCCCCAAGAATCCTGGGACCTCTGTGAATGCTGGGAGTGCCGAGAAACCTGGGAGGAATTTGAATCACTGCAGAGTATTCTGGGATAAATATCAATATCTTTGGGAAATCTGCAGGTGTGCTTGTAAATCATTGTGACCACATAGTATTTAATCATTGTGAAAACTCATGCATTCAGTGTGTATTCTCACATATGTATCAATATAGCTACCCATCTACATAAGTATGGCTGGACAGGCTGTGGGCTGTGCATGAGGGTAATTCAAGATGCACCAGGAGATGACAATGATGTGGACTTAGACATACACTCAAAGGCTGTGATTAAGTGACAATGGTGATGAATTTGGAGGCTGTGATAGAGCAAGGTTGCAGATGTGCTTGGAGGCCATAATCTAGCAAGTGGTGAGATGCACATGGAGGTGGTAAGCAAGCAACTGCAGGGATGCACAACCAGGCCGTGATGGAGTGAGTATGGAGATGCACCGGGAGGCCATAATCAGGTGAACTGAGTGATGCACTACAAAGCTGAGATCGTCTGGGTTTGGAGATAAAGTTGCAGAGTGTTACCCAGCAAGATTGAATGAGCACATGTCAGTCATTGATCTGGAGGCGGTCAATAGGTGGCATTGCAGGTGCTGAGACTCTATCCATTGGTTAGTTAATTCAAAACGATGCACATGTAATGATGTGACCTTATTTTTAAAGCACTGATGGATACCTGGCTGGTAGCAGTCAATTTGTGTAGGGAGATTTGCAGGAAATTGAACTGACATTCAGGAGTCAACTAAAAATTGTGAGTATGAAGGGATGACAGGCAGTTATAAGTGTATGCTATAATTGGTGTTTACTGTATTTGGTGCATGCTGCAACTTGGCATTAACTCACAATCATGACAAGCATGGATACACAGTGATGACATAACATCCTGTTTTGCAATGATGGTAGAGATGTGGATGAGAAAGAGAGAGATGGGGGAAGAAGATGAGAACGATATGGAGGATATAAGCGGATATGAGAAAGCTGGATTACACCTAGCCAGGGTTGACAAGACCTTGTATCAGTGTTCTTACACACCGGATTATGACTCATACCTGACCGATGTGGTACGGTGCATCGACTCGCACCCAAAAGCATCTAAAGACCCAGTTCCTTCTGACGATTTCCCTCATCTCCTCTCATCTCATCTCTCTCTGTGTTGCCCTCAACTCTAACATCACCTAGGAACGAGAAGTTAAGTCCTCCCTCTCTGTCTCTGCATTCCATGATCATGAGTTGACACCAAGTTAAGCATACACCAAGTACTGCATCATCAAATCATCAACTGCCTCCCAATGCCAGCCAGTTTCGCATCTCTTGGAGCATGTGCTCCACTGTCGACATTCCCACAATAACGAGTTAACCAATGCATACAGTTTCAGTGACCCGTGTGCCACCCACACGATTTACTGCCTCCAAATTCCCCTCCAAACAGCATCGATCATGGCTCCCAAGTGGATCTCACGATGCTATCAATTATGTCTTCAAAGTGTATCTCTGATTGCACTCGTCCGTGGGGTTAAGTGTATTACTGAACTAGCTCGACCACTGCCTCACAGTGTATCTCTGAGTTCTCTCGATCTTGATCTCGAAGTGGATGTCCAAACTCACACATTTACGGTCTCCAAGTGAATTTCTCAGTTCATTCAATCATGATGCTCAAGTGAATCAACAAACTCCTTCGAGCATGTCCTCCAAGTGCATCTCCAAGTAAACTCGATTGAAGTTTCCAAATTCTTCTCTAAACTGACCCTGGCCCGGCCTCAGAATAGATCTCTGAGTTCACTCGATCCCCGTTTCCAACTTCGTCTGCACACATATGACATCAGGGCCTCCACCTACATGATTGGGAGGAGGTGGTGGGTGTAGAGACATACATCAGTAACGGAGGTGGGCAGAGTGATGGGGAATGTATATTTGGCGGACCCCGGAGTAGATAGATGTCATCACATTTCCATCTCATGTTATTATACAATGGAAACGCACTCTTCATCTTGCGCAACTTTTGGTCTCACTCACCCTGTTCGAGATATCATGGATCCACATAATTGCATGTCTCTTCAACACCAGATAGTATGATAACTTCTAATCGGATTCATATGTACCTCAAACCAGAACTGCACTTTGCCATGGATTTCAATTGGGTTTTCGAGAAGGTACATCAGAGTGTTGAAGGTAGACACTCTCCCTACTATCACCATCGTTTCGCCACAATGGCCTCCAGGTGGTGGATCTCAAAGTTCCCTCAATGAGGGTATCCAGATGCTTCTCCAAATATGCTTGGCTACCATCTGTTGCCATATTGATCATATGCATATATATACAGACATTTAAATACTATATGCAATATTATGATGTGGTGAATCTTGTGACTGTAGCAAAGATAAATATAATAAGTCGAAATGCCTTGTGCTGGTGTGAGAACCAGTACTCAGGCAATACAGTTCCTAGTCTTCTGCAGTGCAGCCCAGCGATCTCAGTTACTGTTGATGTCTCCCACAGAGATTAGCAGCAGTCGCAGCTGGTCTAAATATTTCCCACCAAATGGCGCACACATCTCAGGCGCTGAACAATTGGACTATTCTAGAAGTCAATACTTGTAGCATCCTGAATCCACCTGCATAACTGCTGATGAGTTCAGGAGCACCTGTGAATCCTCTTGCAGAGTCTGGGAGCAATTTGCTTAGCTACAGGGGGGTTTGAGTGGATCTAGAAGTACTTTCAAGTATTGGTGAGATCGGCCGGAGTGTCTGGGTGGATTGTGTGTAGCTTCCATCTGGACATACATGTTGCCGATTTTCTGCTGCACACTGGCTGACTCTAACAGCAGCATTTTTGGCCCAGACCCAGACATGCATCAGGAAAATGTAAAATGGTTTGGAAGTCATAACCAAACAACTCAGCAACTCTGAACAGCCACACTGATCCTTACAGATGCTCCCAGATGCTCCCAGATAGGCTGAATGCAAAGCGATGTGCTCTCAGGTCGTTCGAAACAACTTCGCCAGTGCTCCTGAATACTTCGGAAGTTGTGGAACAGAATCGAAGTATATCCTGAAGAGGGTAAAGTTGTCTTCAAAATACTTCGAAATCAAACTACTGGGATGTGAAAATTTCGGCGCTATTGTGGGTATTGGCCGCATCACCGAGAGGATTCCGGTGCAGCTCGAACCTAGTGCCATACTCTCTGGGAAGCTTCCAGTGCACATCGAACCTGGAGCCAGACTCTCCGGGAGTGATTATTATAATGTTTATATCGAATAGTACAATTCAATTAAGTATCTTCTGCACACCTTGATTCAGGCATTGTAACTTTAATACACAGTCCAGTAGGTATCTAAATCCACATGATTATTTACAAGCCATACGCTATCAATTCTATCTGATGCAGTATGATTCTCTCGCACCAAATGTGCAGGTCCAACAATTGCTCCAACAGGTATAATATGCATCTTATCAGTCTGTTTGACAACCAGGATGATCCTGTCAACACAATCAGCCCAACCATGCAGATCTTTGTACTTTGTTGCAATCACCACAACGTATTCTTGAGGTTGAGGACGTAATATCCATTGTTGTGTCTTCTTGAACCTCGTAGAGAAGGTGGATATCGATTTTCTGGCGGGCAGGCAATTCAGAAATTGCAGGATCTGATTCGGTGGAGTCAAGCTGAGGTAGAATACAGGAAAAGAAGGAACTCAGCCTTTGAAGGTGTTAACGAGATGACTCTCTGTATATTGGACCCTGATGTTATGAGTTTCCGGGATGATTCGTTTGTTGGCATGTATATATTCTACCTTGCAATCAGGTCCCAGACACTCAACAGATGTAGGGCAGTGAAATGGTTGACGGTTGTACAACAACCCATTCTGATGTTTATGAAAAACACTGTCTATGAGTACATTCTGATCATATCCAAGTACCAGTCCACTAACTTCATGTCCTTAGTGGTCTTCAATTTCTGTACAGAATACCTGTTCAAAGTTGGGAATTCCGAAATCTACTGATACATCTCTGAGTGAGGTTAATTCCATACTTCTGTACATGCCGCGGACATGAGGTTCTCTGAAACGATGTACCTGTTGTGATATGGGGCGGAAAAATGGTTCTTTCTAACAATGGTGGAGGCATGAAAGATGTGCTCGGAACATATTTTGCCGTCTATCGGCAGCTGATAGTAGGTTCAAAGATTTCGCAAAGTAAATATCGTACCAGCCTCGAAGGGCAAGATACGACAGTGTCTCCTGCATATAGTCAAGACCAGTAAACTGGTCATTCTGCTTGAGCATCTGTTCGATGAAAATGACTTTGTTTGTAGATTGATACGCCTCTTTCACATTCCAGATATGTAGCCGTTCAGAAATATCGGTGATGAAATTGTCGCCAGAACCCATTCGCCAAATTGACTGTGATATATGGCTCACCAGATGCATCTTTGGATATCCAAAATGGATTACACGCTGTTGGATGGTTTTCCGGAGCTTCTGAATAACAATTGCCTGTTATCAATCTTGAAACTCGACTAAGCAGATGGAGAATTCCTTCATAAACCTTCTCTGGTCTTACAAAGTGATACCATTAATCTCTCTCTCAAGCTGATGCACAATGCGGTCTGTATAGGTGATACTCCGGAGGGTGGCTTCAATCCCAGAGTCGGATTGACAGACCTTAAATTGCACAGGCTTGTTCGCAGCCATGTTTTCCACCCCATATGCCTCTTCTTCTACTGCAGTCTTCATTTGAGCAAGTTATTTTCCCAAATATCCTTGTGGGACTAGTTACCTGAGTCCCAACTGCCTCCAATAGTTGTCGCTCATGGTGTTTGAAGAATTTATCAAAAAGCGTGCGTTTAGCAGGTGTCACCTGATGGATTTCGCACTCCAATCGCTCAATTGCCCTCTACTGATTAGCATCTGACCATATGGTTGCCAATTAATGGGCTCCACTCAGGCGCACCTGATATTGTCTTCATTTTGATGTAGTCACCGTTTCAGCCCCGTACAGCTGAACCTCCATTGGAGCACGGATTTTATGAATCTTTTATTCTGGTAAATGAGGGGATTCTCTTGCCAATAGTTCATCCACTTTGGCCTTTGCAGACTTTGACACTTTCTGATTTTAAAAGGCACCCTTCTTCATGGAAAATTGCTTCAGTGCATTGTCTAGGGCTGTGACAGATAGATCAGGGTGACTTTGTTGGCTGATAAGTAGAGAGAATTTACATACTGCCCGCACTGCTCCCATCATGATTTCATCAGAGGCTGTTTGCGCTGTAGTTTTCCCCGCATCCTGGGAGCAGTCAAGAATTAGAGCGCAATTGACTGCCAGTGTTCAGATCATCCCCTGGATGTCAGTTCCCTGCCAGGAGTCACTTTTCATCGAATCAAATGGTTGAGAGAAGCGTCTGAGGCCTGCATATCGTGGTACTGATGTGAATCGATTGTCAAATTGATCCTTGACATTTCTAGCTTCCAGGTATTTGAGCAGCCAGTGCAATCAGTCCTAAACTGAACCCAGGAGCAGCTGATGGAATTCATCAGGCGATAGATATTGCAGAGCGGGTATTGCCAGAACAGGTTGCAGATAGGATAAACACCAAGATTGTGCAGAACCTTAATATTAGTTTCGTCCAGACGCTCCCAGTAAACATGCGGATCATGTGGGTGTTCAACTGGTCAAACAGTTGAACGCCCGATCGGCACACCTGTAGGAATTTCTAACATTCGGTATAAGCCATATGAGACTTGAGCCACCATGACTTGTTCCAGATAATCCCCAACACAGGCAGCCAAAGGAGGATATCACTGTCTCTGCAATCCATCAGCAAAATCCCATTGCATGCCAGGGCCAGTATTATCAAAATTCAGGAGTGGGGACAACGCTGTTCCAACCGCAGAATGCCATGCCTCATCAGTATTTTTGCCACGTTTCGGAGGACAGGAGATCAGCCCAACAACAGTCATGGCGCACTGTTTAGGTGTACGGTACATATTCTTTTGAACATTGCCAATCATGTGATGCAGTGGCCAGGCATGCCGGCCGGCCGAAAAATGGGTTGAGTGGGTCTTGTGGGATGCACAAATGACTGGCACAATCGTCGCTCCAGCAGGAAGCTGATCTTGCATATCCCACCACCAATCGCCTCTGTTCATCTCGCTGTATATTCGGCGACTATCCAAGTCTTCGAGGCGCACCTGTTTAAAATTGAGGTGCACCTGAAATGGGAGATGTGCCAGAAGGAACTGTATACAATTCAAAATATCCCTGTAGTATAATGTTCCGAAGTCGGGCAAATAATCTTCAATCCGACTATCATTTCCGAGCCCGAAATTGAGTCTAGAAATGGGCTTTCATACAGCATCTACTGATTGAAATATTTTGATATTGAAGTTGTACAGTCCACGCCTCAGATGTTGATCTATCCACGTTTTCGTTTGCTGGCCAAATGATTGAGCCTGTTGAAAGTTGTGTACTGACTGAAAAGGATGCCATGGATTCCGTTGTTCTGAGTACTTGCAATGCTTGTTGTAAAATCCAGTTGCTTTGCCATATGCTTTCCCCTCGGCGTTTTCCACGCCAGCTACCTGCCTATGAGCCCTTGTCTTTGTTGGATCAGGGGTACAAATCAGATCAGGCATCTGGTGGCCTATCGTTTCTTCATCGGAAGTATTTTCAGCTGGTGGTGTACCATGTACATCATCTATGGGTAGATGACTTAGTTGACTAAGCTCAGCGATAGCCATTCAGGTGCACCAACTGAAGTCAAACCACAATGGCTCAGGTCAGTCACACCCTGCATATGTTGAAATCCCATCGAGTGATAGCCCTTCATTCATCGATATTGGGTGATATTGTTGATCATGAGCCTTGAGTGGGGTGTCGTCGATTAATATCGTTTTGCAGGTAAAGCACTTGACATCTTTCCGGCGTTTTGTGACCATATTTGAGAAATGGTAACTGGACACGTATTCAGAAGAATCTCGATGATGCTTCAGTGGGTGATATTGAGCCTCAGCAACATTGGTTTGAAAGCGAGCTAACTCAGGGTAGCGTAACACATTCACAGCTGCATCGCACCCCTCCAAATATGGAGGGTAGGTTTCTTTTGTCATAACTGCAATCACCACAATGGGGCCTTATACTATGTCATTGTGAGTTATAACTACACTCGAGCCTCTGAGCAGCCGATAATGAAGGTAGCTAGTCCTAATACAATGAATAGGTGAGGTTCCTTGCTAGGTGGATGTTCGGGCATTGATCATCGAGAATTGATATGGCTGGTATGATGGTTGGTTCAGTAATGATCCTTGACTGGGGTGTGGATCATGAAGAGAATTGAGATGTATAGGCACGGATATTGTTAGCAATGGTTCTGGACCGTCACTTCAGGACCAGGTCCGGGTCCAAACCGAACCATTGCCAAATTGGCGGTCCAGGTTGTCAATAAACCCGAACTGCCCACTCAGGTACGGATTCGTGGTAAACGCCCAACCCGTCTGAATTGGGTGGGTTTTCAGCGGGTCTATCTATAGATTCATATAAGGCTCTTGTATTTGCAGTGTGTTAATAGTATCTTATCAAAATCGCGTTTTCAGCAACCAAGAATGTGCTTTTCCTTGTTGAGCAGTTTACAATATCGATTAATTTGGTATCTGTGTTTCACCTTCGATATATGGTATATTTGCCTAGCATGGCGGTCAATAATAAAGTGATGCAGGCGAAGATTCACGCGATGCCTTGATTACGAAATATTCAACTCATAAAACTGTTGACACTCTGTTGCCGCTCATTTTCAGGATGCTGCAGGGAGCATGTCGCTGTTGTTTTTGCCAGTAAATGCTGCCAATATCTCAGAAATGGATGTCTGCAACCAATCGGAACATAACATACCCAAGATGCAAAGATAAAAATCATTGACGCTCAGTTGACTCTCATAGTAAGAATGGGGCGGCGACCGTGTTGCTATCTCTTTGGGCAATAAAAGCTGCCAATATGTCTGTTATGCATAACAACGACCAAGTCACTGGTGAATTACCATACTTACAAGACCACAAATCGTTGACGCTCCGTTGATGCTCATTTTAATGTATTGTCCATCCAACATCTGCTGCTGTCTATAATTGTTTTCATCCTAATTTGACTTTATGGATTGCCATTCTACATAATTGAGACTCGGCCCTGTGGCAAAGCCGAGCGGCGTAATAATCTTGCACTGTTCACTCTCACACGACTAAAAAGGAGGTATCATTCCAACAGATTCATTGCGCCTGCTATACATCTATTCATGAACCAATATTCACAAGCTACTTTCTACCATTCGCCCATAATATATCTCTAACTGAAACTCTCGGTTAAGCAACATAATGCTGGTGAACCATTGACGCATCCTGTCCTACATTTTCTTCTCTCCTGTATTTCTCTGCAATTCTACTGCCTTGACCGTCATCAACACCTTTTCAACCTGTCTCTTTGACTTCCGTGTTGGCCGAACCAATTTCGACACATTTGGCGCGGCGCTCACATCCTGCTGCTCTGGGCATTGCGGATCATCAATACCATTATTGTGCTCTATATCGGATTCATCTTCCGCTGCACAATCCTCTTCGCTGTCAATTGGATTATCCAAGTCGCCTTTCCAGTTTAGTCAATCATCGGTGTCCGAAATGCTTTCAGGTGCGCTATCCTCGTTGCTTTCTACTGGATGACGGTTAATTCTCCGGATTCAGCGGACATGTAAGATTTCAGTTCGTCCTCCAAGGAGGTCCATTGCAGACAAAGCTGGGGGCGAATGAGATCTTTCTGACAATTTAAATGCAGCCCCACAATCATGTTGAAAGAGTTACCAGGATGCTTTGACAATCGCTTCCCTGTCCAAAATGTATCCTACAGCAGTCATCTGCTTGTTTTGAGAGCAACTTTCTTCTGGGTAGCACATAATATTTGGCTGCCCTGCCACATCTCCAAAAAGTCGTGAAACTTGGCCCTTCAGTGCAATTTCTTTTCCTCTGCCTCTTTCTTCATTTCCGAGTCATTTTCTGTAATTGTGGTATCCAATTCTGGCTCAGTGCCTGCCAAAATCCCGTTATTGGCTCGAGCAAACTGCCTTACAAGGACTTTTTCACAAAGGGTCTAGTCTATGGTTTTTGACTGCCTCCAGCCAATAACATCTCGGCCAAGGAAAAAACTGGCCTCCACTCCAACACCATGTGGTATGAGAGAGAATATGTCGCGCGCCACATTGGAGAGATCAGCGTACTTTCAGTGCGTTTCCTCCTGTTGGCGCCACCAATTGGTTATGTCCAGTAACCAAAATGTACTACTAATCTCCATTGGGTCAGAGTGGTAATCATTGCGATTTGGATTAATTTGTCCCCAGTTCTTTGGTGTTTCAGGCGGCGAATTCAAATAGAGCCTGCCAGCGACCAATAAGCGGTCTGTGCAATCACTTCATCTGGGTGTCGTCTCAGCCACATTGTTAGGCGTTAAGTATTCCTCATCATCGCTGGACAAATCATATGGATCAATGGATGATTGATAGGACCATGAAGCCGTTGCAGAGGGGACGAAATTGCTGCTCGGTACGATTTCAAGTTTATTGAATGGCACACATCGATGTTTGGCACAGTATTCATTCTTCACATACTTCGGAAAGGTCTCTTGGTATTGTGTATGGTAGGATGTCTCGTCCTCAGGATGAATAGCCATTCCCTTGTCACACTTTCTGAACGATTGCAACTTCCGGAAAGGATCAAGGATGTGTGCGGAAATGAGAAGCATGCCCGTCATTGAAGTCACTTCAGCGTAGTATTTGGAAAGCTTCTGTGGAGCTAACTTCACAGCGAAGAACAAGTCTTCTTTCCGTTGAGTCATTTCCTTGGCCAAAGCTCACATCACGCCATCCATGTGATCGAACATGTCATTGTACACTGTGATGAAGTGATGCAATATGACTGTATGCCTCTTCGACATCCAAAGGGTCCAATATTGAAATGGCCTCAATACTTCAGTGACATACTTGACAATCGTCCATTCATCCTGAGTTGTGAAGAGTGGCCGGCATTCACTGTATTGAGGTTTTTGAAGCCACTCGTGTGTGCATTCCCGTAATCGGCAGGCGCACTCAACCAACTCCAGTGTAGAGTTCCAGAGTGTTTTCACGTCCATAATTGGAAGTACTGCAATGCGCACTTTGGCTTTTTGACAGTCAATGAACTCATTTTAATGACCAGGTGTTACTGTAATTAATACAGCAAGCATTCTCTGCTATATGAAGGTCAGATTCAGGACTTTCAAAATATCATGAAATCCGTATTTTCTCTATTATCATTGCTAAACCTGGTCTCCTGGCCGACACCTTGTTGATTCTAACATTGCCCTCTTTTCGAAGTCTTTGTCTCTTCCCATTGTCTTTGCTTTCATTCTCTCCAAATTGTTGATCGCGCTCATGGGCTTCCCAAGGCTTCGTGCAGTATTTCACACCAAGACTGCTTATGAATGCACCTAAAGCCAGCTGTATGACGTGCACCATGCATGGTATGTGGTTCCTCAATGCCGGCCACTCGATTCCAGAGGCCTCAAGTGTTGATTGCAGCTCGTGTGTCATCATGTAGTTTGAGGAAGCATTATCAGTTGTAATACCAAGCAAATGGCCATCATTAAGTTCAAAACAATCCCGCACATCCTTCAAATGTACAGCAAGCCTTGCCCCAGTATGTTAGCCCTTGACCTATCATGCTTAATTAGCTTTCGAAACGGTAACACAACAGGCAATGAACCTCATCCAAAGCGAGTTGAACTTCACGCAATACCTAATTTCGATCTGTATAGCAAGCAATGACCGACTTTATGGCTAGTTTGTTCGTTGATGTCCATCCATCCAAAGCTAAACTAACTTTACTTCGTAACGCTAATTGCTTCTTAATTGCATCCACAGTCTGTGCATATTCCCTCCGGGAAATATTACTAAGGGTTGTTGCGGACGGTAGGATCAGGTTCTCGCGTAATGCCCTATATGACTATTGTAGCTCAACATTTGATATAGCATTCCATGGAATATGTGCCGAAACAAATCCTAACATGAGGTATTGATTCCACGTTTCTTGGTGAAATTCCGAAGTTTCAAAGTCCTTAGCTGCCATTTTGGAATGTTTTGTCTGTGATTTCAATCAATATGGATTTAACTGGATATCAAATCTGATTGTCCTCTGCAAACTGACTATTGTGATTCCTCGACTTCCTTGCCTCTTCAGGATGTCCAAAGCTGTTTCATCCACCGTCGAACTAGTTAATTCAGAGATCTCTGACTCTGTTAGTTTGTTTAACTTTCAGGTGTGAGCTTTTGCTAGCAAGTTTATTCCCCTTGAGCTGGTCCCATAATCTGATGGATGGCGAAGAACTTAATGGCACATGATGCATACGATTCCAGGGCTGCTGATGTCGTCAATTCCGCAGTGTAAATAGAATCGCCATGAAGGTGCATGTCTAGATTTATTCCAAGCATTATGCCGCTTCAAGCCTTCATTCATTGAAGCTCACCAAGCATCGAAGATGATTTGCAATGTAAGCTCGCTCCTATCGCGAATACAGACAAGCACAACTTTGGGAGAGATCATAACCTCGAGCAATGAGGTGTTCAAAAATGGTGTATCCGACATGGCGGTAGAAATTAGGAACCTAAGTATTCTAACTCTAGGGACTGCCGAGAATAGCGATACAGTAACGCAGAATTCGGATTCTTAAATATTGACTTTACAGCTACAAGGAAAATAATCAGATCAGTAACACATTGCATTCATATTTGTAAAGTTGAATACAAGGACAGATTGCAACGACTGACCGTGTAGAACTCCATTTAGGATCAGCATAATGCAGTTTATTGCTGTGTAGCGTTCTGAGCCTTGACGCACCGTGGGCATTCAATTGTAGATGGCCGACGTGATATCGTCACTTGCATTTGTGCTGATAAAGGCTGCCAATAGGTTCATTGTCGTTTATCTGCGTTCCATTCCGGTGAGATCATGCAAGATGCCAGAGTACAAATTGTTGACGCTCCATTGACACTCATTTTGGAACATGGTTACGATATTTTCTTAAACATATTTGCCTAGAAAAACGGCCAATAGTACAATTAAAGATCATTGTGGTCGCATAGCCCCTTGGTTTTCCAAGATGGAAGGCCTCAAATCATTGACGCTCCGTTGATGCCCATGTTTAGGGGATAGTGAAGATGTTGTCGAAAGCATTTTTACCTAGAAGGATGGCCGATAGTTCGATTATGTTTTAATGTCGCCGCACTGCCCTCAGATTTTCCAAGATGCATGGCCAAAAGTCATTGACGCTCTGTTGACACTCATTCTTAGGACACAGTAGCGATGTCGTTGCAATCATTTGTGCCTAGGAAGCCAGCCGATCATCTGATTCTGGCTTAGTGTTGCCACACAGCTCTTTGATTTTCCATGATACAAGGCCAAAAGTCATTGACACTCTGTTGACGCTCATTTTTAGGACATAGTAGCGATGTCGTTGCAAGAGGTTTTGCCTAGAACGGCGGCCGATAGCGCGATTATGGGGTAACGTCACTGCACAGCCCATGCATTTTCCAAGATGCAAGGCCAAAAGTCATTGACGCTCTATTGACTCTCATTTTTAGGACATAGTAGAAATGTTGCCACCACCATTGTTTCAAAGACAGGCTGCCGATAGTTTGATTATGACATACGGTAACCGCACAGCCTACTGGATGATTCATAACGCAATGCCAATAATTGTTGACGCACCGTTGATGCTTATTTTTATGATCTCACAACGAGCGTGCCATTTACCTTTCTCGCAATAACGCCGATCTATACATCCACTTTGAAAGGATGAGATAACACAGCCTATTGATTGCTGAATGTGTAAAACTTAAAATCATTGACACTCCATTGACGCTCACAATAATCACATCGAAACAGCCTTTGTAAACTCAATAATTTTATTCAATGAATCATATACTCATTATCGACATCCAGAATTGCGTTTGTATGTATTATCGTTTGCATCCAGCAGTTTTGTTACCTCTCAATTTCTGATCAACTGCTATCTACGCTATCTGAGTGGGAGATGACGTGGCTCTATCATTTTCACACACTTTCGGCCGGCAATTGACGGTATGTAGATCAGTTCACTCGTTTTTGGTAAATATAGCTCGACTTCCTCACCATTCCTTATCCAGCTCCTTCTTCTCGATTTCCATGACGTACCACAAGCAATTTCAACTATCTCAACCATGTGCACCAGGTCTGTGTGGAGACTTATGCAGTTCGATACATACATGAATTTACCATGACAGTTGTCCTTCAGATCAATTCGTCATGCGCACTGACCACTCTTTCTATGACACTTATAATATCACTCACTTAAATTTTGTTAGCACATTTTGTCACTAATATTACTTTAGCTTTGTCACTTAACAGTCAGTTGCGCAAAGAAACCGAACGTTTTGACCATCCTACAGTGCAATTTGGATTCTAGAACTTTGACATGGTGCATTCGACCCTTGCACATGCACAGACGAATTATCATGTCTCACAATTTGGTCACTGAAATCAAGAAAAAGCTGACAAATAGCAAAATTGGTAAACAACTTGCTTTTTACAGCGATCAGACTTCAAAAAATACAGTTTGCATATCTATTCTTCTGCAGATGCAGTAGCCGTCACCATCTCTTCGTCAGAATCCGATATCTATATGGTAATTAGCTGGAGGCTATGTGCATGGGTAAAAGCTTACTGGATCAACTGTCTGCGCGTTCAGCAATGTTGACGAATCAGGCTCTGCAGCTGCCTCACGACTAGGTATGCTCAATTTTCACTGCGGCTTCACCGAGCCTAGCCTAACATGACTACTTCTTGGTCGAGAAGTCCCTTGCGGCATTTGCAATACTCCGGGGACAATGTCATGACTCTCCATAAGTTCTCCAAATGTTGTGGGTGGAGGTGCCGAAGCGTCATCATTTGTTTGCGGCTGGACAACTGCTGGAAGTCTCAATTCTGATGTGCCGTACTTCTTACCTTGTTCACGGAAGTAGTCGGCTGCATCCTCTCATCCCGGTTGAGTCAATTCGTCGAGCTTCATCCGCTTCTGCCGAAACCTCTCCATTCGCTGCTGAACCGTTTGGGCGCTTGTGGTCATCACCCAGCAGGGTTCGTCATCTTCGCTCAGATTGCCCTGCTCAGTCTCTTCATCATCCTCGTCTTCCCCATCCTCCCCATCGTCGGAACTTGCAAGATCACTCAGACTGTCTCCGACAGCCACGAGCATCTCCTCCAATGTCTTCTCGTGCTCCCTGGATATCAATCCCGCGATTTCAGCATTCATCATATCGTCCGGCTCTTGCTGAACCGCTGCCTCTGCGTCTTCAACTCGCTTTCTTGCCCCAGCAGTCTCTCTCTCAACATAATCCTCAATCCATTTCTCTTTCTCTTCATTGCTTAAGAAGTGCGTTTCTCATCATTTCACCGCCGCAAACTTCTTTTTGGATCCCAAGCTGCACAATGCCCCAATGGCTTGGACTCTCTCAGCTTCCAAGCCGCTCATGCCATCATTCGCTTGGTGAGGTCGTTGAATTGACCGCATTCTCCGTTTGCCATATTGGCCTGCCGGAAGTGGTGAACAGTTCAGTTTCGGAGCATTGACCATTGTGGTTTGTGTGGACTTTGTTGTTGGGCGAGATGTTGGATGTTGCAAGTTATGGACAATATGGAGGCAAGCTGCGTCTTTTATGTCAAGGTTGGTACGTTTACTCGTCTTGAACAAAGCAAAATCTCCCTCTTCACTGTCAATAAATCAGGAATAGTGACGCTAACCATACAACATGACATGATTGATAGCATTGTTTTCATGTATTTTCCTGGGGAATATTTGAGACAAACATCAGCAGATGTCCTTTCCCTCGAACAACATCCTATTAATATCTACCAATTAGGCAATTCCGGCAGTCGTACACAGAAATTTATCCCTGTTACCAAACAAACATCATCAGACCGACTTTTTGCAAATTGCAGGGTGGTGGGAAACCCCTGCAACTTGCAGCCATACTCAGCAGGATTTATCTTAAGCATAACTATCATGTTGGCTGCTACTTATTCCATTCTGACAAGAAGCTAACTATATAGTCCTCAGGGCTTCCCACTTCCTCTCGTTATCATCTTCCTCTCCTATTCTTCACCAGCACATCATGGGTACACAACCATCTCCACCAGGTGAGAGCGGATTGAATACCGGCCGATTGGCGGGCACTACATAAAATACTGAAAATTTTGGCAGACAATCAGAGCGCAGATACAAGTTAGTTCACAATGACACTGCCAATGCAGCCACCAAACATATGACCCAGGATGCACATTTAAAAATTGTCCGCAAGACTGGAAGCAGCAAAAATAAGAAGCAGCTTGCAGTTGGATGTGAGTATATTCATATCGAGGCAAACGGCGGTCAATTAACCATAAAACATACAGCGGGTGTCCACAGAGAGCTACGTAATGAATTTATCGCTACCCGTAATGGGAAACCTCCGTTGTCGACAAAGGCATTTGTCCGCACAGTCCGTGAAATCGAACATCATGATGTTGTCAGCGCTGGGATTTTCACAGATGAATTTCCTGATAAGCATCCCTGTGAGTGGACGAAGCAGGCTTTAATTATCTTATAGGAGGCTGCGGATGTGTATATGGTAGAGGTAACAGCCCAATTTCATTGTTAGAAGCAGCAACTAATGTCTTGTAGGTTTTCAACATGTCTTCAACTATGGCAAGGCAAAGAGGTTGGGTACAGCTGGAATAGTCCAACATGCGCCTGGCGTTGAATATGGCCAAGATGGCCAAAGAAGGCTTTTCTTGCGCCGCAATAGAGGAAATGAAATATCTCATTAAGAAATCACGTGCCGAGGTCCGGGAAGAGACGAAGCGTGGTGTTGAGTTTCCTGGGCATAAAAAGGTGAAGGCTGTGATACAAAGACACCAGGCAATGCTTCATCAAAACCAAACGTCCAGCTGCCTTCCTTGCCAAAATGGCACTGCAAAGAATCCGCAGACACCCTGGCGACGCAAAGGAACAGGTACACCTCCACCCAACCAACGCAGAGAGCGAACCCCAGAGCCGACTCCACCTGCACCTGGTATGCCACCCGCCCCAACCGGTGACACTTCCGGAGCTCAACCTTACAAAATCGTCAATTTGCCGGCCGGATATAGGTATTCGCATACTGTTCCCCCCTTTGCAGAATTTTTCGATGATGATGAGGATACCCAGCACGATACCGATTTTGATCCAGATATGCTGACTGATGAATGGTGATATACTATCTGTTGTGTGGTAATGTGGCTAACATTCATTTTGAAGACCAGAGCAGCGGATTGAGCGATCCTGCAACTGATGACAAGCATTGACCGAAAGACAAGGGATTTTGGAGATTATTATTTTATATATCTATGTATTATTAAAGAACCACATAGTGATGAAGAAGAAAGTAAATGAAAACGCCAGAAAGGCAGCCAAAACAATGTGAATGATGGACTGTGCCAAATTCAATGATTGCGTATTGTGGATACAACCATGGCAAAATAAGCGTCAACGGAGCGTCAATGATTTTTGGTTATGCGTTCTGGGAAATCACACCTCCGATAGGCTGTAGTCAGTCATAGAGGAATCTTTGGCTGCCTTTAGAGTCAAAACAGACTGCAATACCCTCCCTGCCCCATCATGAAAATGAGCTTCAACGGAGCGTCAATGATTTTTGGTCATGTGTCCTGGGAAATCACACCTCCAACAGATTGTAGTCAGTCATAGAGGAATTTTTGGCTGCCTTTATAGGCAAAACAGATTGCAATACCCTCCCTGTCCCATGATGAAAATGAGCGTCAACGGAGTGTCAACGATTGTTGCTCAGTTATCATGGGCAATCTGGGGGGTGACAGCTTGCATATTGTAATTAACAGATTATTGTCTGCCTTTATAGGCAAAAGTGAAATTGAAACGCTTCCTTCCCCATCTTCAAAATGAGCGTCAACAGAGTGTCAACGATTGTTGGCCTTCCATCAACGTTATTCACAGCGTGATGTGGCCATTATTGTCTATATACATTGTTTTAACTGTTATTATATGCTAAAAGGCTCAAGAATACTTAGTGGTGGCTCTGTAAATGATATAAGTTGTTACTGTCCCGGAAGATGTGGCTAGAATATCCCATACATATCTGCTTATAAAAGCTGCCTTATCGTTCTTTATGGATGCTTGTGATCAAGCACCACTCATATTACCAAAGATGCAAGATCAAATATCGTTGACGCTCAGTTGACGCTCTTTTGACGCTCTGTTGATGCTCTGTTGATGCTCATTTGCAGGATGTGGTTGGGCGCATGAGTATGCTTGTTTTGCACATCAAGGCAGCTAATACGTTAAAAATGAACCATGGCATATGAATGTCAATATTTCACGATTAGCAGTAGCATATCTGTAAGCGACGATAAATGTGAAACCCGAGACGCAGAACAGGAGATTGGAACCGACGGGTCAAGCCAAACCCTGGGGAACCCGCGGGTTGACGGATAAGGGTCTGGGTTTGGTCCGCCAAGAGTCCGAGGGTCGGGTTTTTGGACGGGTCTGGAACCGCGCTGACCAGTTTTTGCAGTCCAAACCCACACCAATGGCGGGTTACCCGGACCCGTTGCTATCACTACCTGTAAAGTCATCAATGCGTATGAAGGTGAACACCTATCCAATATCCAACTATATGAGTTCAAGTATATAATAAAGCAAGGCGGGATGTGTGAAATTAACGTTTCTTTTTCTCAAGGTCAGGGTTCATTTCATGGATCAAAGGTGTAGTGAAATAGTACAGATCATAACAACAGAATAGGAAATAAGATGCCCTGTATTCTGCCGAAGGTCACTGCTACCTGCAATATACTTACCTATACTCTGATAGATTCTATATCTCATCACGCATCTATCATGGTTTATCACTAACTTTCTTTAACAGAGCATGTCGATGAAAGGATCTCCAACGAAGACAGTGATTATGGCTCCACCTGGTGGTTTACGTGGCTGGGAACAACGCGGTGACGACAATTCAGAATCCCCGGATAAAAGTCCACAATATGCCAGTCGCAAAGACAGTCAATTCGGAAAATACACCAATCAATATCATCCGCTGAAAGGGTACAGTTACCATCCTTCACAGCAGCCAGTTCCAGGGGCTCCGCAGTTTTATCACCTGTCTGCATTCAACATGACACACAGTTCGCAACCTGCCAGCATCGCAAGCGAAGGATATTTACGCTATGGGCCACCATGGTAAGGATATGACCTGCACTAAGGTGGTTATGCCAGGTCTCAAATGTTCCCCCCTCCGCAGTGAACAGGACAAGCGCCGTCATCTCGAGGTGCACCAAGAGTGCCTCCAGGACCGCCAGGAAATCATCCAGTCAATTGGCCAACATCTTCCAGATCGACTCCTCCACCTCAACCTCCTTCTGGCGCACCTGGGAGACACCCCACAATCTTCCCGACAAAACAATTCCAGCCACCAGCAGAACTGCGGATAACAAATGTCGCAGCGATAGCGGACTTGACCCCATTGCCGGAGATGTCCTACGACAAATATGATGCAGCTCATGAGTGTGACAATTCGTTGGTGCTGGGCAGCGCAGAAGGCAAACCCCCATTTAGCCTGAAACAAACAGATTTCTCCTTGAAGCAATTTGCCAAAAGAATGGGGCAGCCCAGTTTTTGTGGATTGAACAACTGGAATAAAGTATGGGTGGCGGAGTTTCTCAAGAAAAAGCATAGGTCTATTTTCCGGGAGCAGAACTGATTGAAACAAGGTCAAGATGGACCCCTTCACTGAGAGATAGAAGTCGCACATTTTTTGGTGACATTCGAGAACTGGCTGCCTTTGGTTAATTCCGATAATGCTGAATGGATTCGCCAGCAGTGGGTGGGGATCTTTTTCAAGAAATGTGTAAGCGAAATTCCAGAGGCAAGGATAAAGCGAAGCAGAGGCAACAAGCGACCAGGTAAGGATTTGGGAGAGTGTGCAGGCAAAAATGCGAGAAGTAACATCCCAGAGTTGCCAAATACAAGGTTCACAGTTATGATTCAGTGGGTGTCGAATGGCGAGGATATGGTTCTAGCCTCAAAACAACTCCAAGCCTTGTATACAGCTGTGAGGTACTGGGAGGAGTTGGTTGATTTCATCAACAAAAACGGTGGCCCGCAAGAGCCAATCATTCACTCATCAATGATCAAGCGCACCTTGGTGCAGGACAAATTAAAAGAAGAGTATGTGGGATTATACATACATGGGCAAATGATCAATGACCCCATATATGGCCAGATTTTGTACAACTGTTGCCTTTCAAATGCTTTCAAGTTGAAACTTGGACATAATATGCGGATATTTTTGGTATAAATGATGAGAGTGACAGGGAAGGAGATTACCGAAAATGTAATTAGGCCGACAAAGGTAATCCCGCTTGCCGTATTAAGGCTGGACCTGAGCAACTGCTAATTCTTATACATAGTCTTTGGAATGTTCTGAAGAGGGTGGAACAGAGAGAGAAGAGAAGGGAGAGGAAGATGGCGGGCAAGAGAATAATACACGTATTAATGTCAGTTCTGATTGAAAGAATAGAATTGATTATATTCCATCCACATGTATTCGTTCAAATGGTTGCTTCTCAGTGAAATACCTAACAATGAGATCAATTTCAGGAGCGCCAGAATATGAGCTTATCTGCCGAGCTTACATCCGAGCAATGGAACGAGATCATTCAGAATGAAATGAAAACAGACAAAAGTGCAAAGGAGATTGACAAGCAAGTGGAAGATGGTGTGGAGGCTTTCGATCCAGAAAATTCAAGCTGAGTACGGAATATTGTTCTCAATGCAATCAACAACTCATTTGAACACGAGTCTCTTGATGAAGCAGCCAGGCTGCTGAATGCGTATTCTATGTGCCAATCACCAGATGTCTGTAATCCGGGCCACAAGTATTCAATTCCAGGCCTGCCCAGAACTAAGTTTCTGGCAAACCAAGTTTGGGCCATCTGGTTCATCTTGAGGAGATGGGTTTCGAATGCTGATATGCCAGGAGCACTGGTGGCGGATGAAATTGGTCTTGGATAGTGTTAGCAACGGTTCCGGACCGTCACTTCAGGTCCGGGTCGGGGTCCAAACCGAACCGTTGCCAAATTGGTGTTCCGGGTTGTCAATAAACCCGAACTGCCCACTCGGGTACAGTTCCATGGTAAACTCCCAACCCGTCTGAAGTGGGCGGGTTGTCAGCGGGTCGCCAAGCGGGTCCATCTATAGATTCATATAAGGCTCTTGTATTTGCAGTGTGTTAATAGTATCTTATCAAAATCGCGTTTTCAGCAACCATTAATGAGCTTTTGCTTGTTGAGCAGTTTGCAATATCGATTAATTTGGTATCTGTGTTTCACCTTCGATATATGGTATTTTTGACTAGCAAGGCAGTCAATAATACAGTTCTGCGTGCGAAAATCCGCGCGATGCCTTGATTACGAAATATGCAAGTCCTAAAACTGTTGCCGCTCTGTTGACTCTCATTTTGAGGATGCTGCAGGGAGCATTTCGCTGTTGTTTTTGCCAGTAAAGGCTGCCAATATCGAATAAATGGATGTCTGCAACCAATCGGAACATAACTTACTCAAGATGCAAAGCTAAAATCATTGACGCTCCGTTGACGCTTATGCTAAAAATGGGGCGGTGACCGTGCTGCTATCTCTTTTGCCAATAGACGCTGCCAATACGTCCATTATGCATAACAACGACCAAGTCACTGGTGAATTACCGTACGTACAAGACCACAAATAGTTGACACTCCGTTGACGCTCATGCTAAGAATGGGGTGGTGACCGTGCTGCTATCTCTTTTGGTAATAGAAGCTGCCAATACGTCCGTTATGCATAACAATGACCAAGTCACTGGTGAATTAGTGTACTTACAAGATCACAAATCGTTGACGCTCCGTTGACGCTCATGGGAAGAATTGGGCGGTGACCGTGTTGCTATCACTTTTGCTAATAGAAGCTGCCAATACATCCGTTATGCATAAAAACGACCAAGTCACTTGTGAATTACCATACCTACAAGACCACAAATCGTTTACGCTCCGTTGACGCTCATGCTAAGAATGGGGCTGTGACGGTGTTGGTATCTTTTTTACCAATAAAAGCTGCCAATACGCCCGTTATGCAAAACAATGACCAAGTCACTTGTGAATTACCGTACTTACAAGACCACAAATCGTTGACGCTCCGTTGACGGTCATGCTAAGAATGAGGCGGTGACCATGTTGCTATCTCTTTTGCCAATAAAAGCTGCCAATACGCCCGTTATGCATAAAAACGACCAAGTCACCAGTGAATTACCGTACTTACAAGACCACAAATCGTTGACGCTCCGTTGACGCTCATGCCAAGAATAGGGCGGTGACCGTGTTGCTATCTGTGTTGCCAATAAAAGCGGCCAATACGCCCGTTATGCATAACAACGACCAAGTCACTTGTGAATTACCGTACTTACAAGCCCACAAATGGTTGATGCTCTGTTGACGCTCATTTTAATGTATTGTCCATTCAACATCTGCTCCCGTCGATAATTGTTTCCATCCTGATTTGACTGTACTGGTTGGCTTTCTGCTTGATTGAGACTCAACCCTGTGACAAAGCCGAGCGGCGGTATTATCTTGCACTGTTCACTCTCACACGACTAAAAATGATGTATCATGCCAAAAGATTCATTGTGCCTGCTATACATCTATTTATGAACCGATATTCACAAGCTACTTCTTACCATTCGCCCATAATATATCTCTACCTGAAACTCTCGGTCAAGCTACATAAAGCTGGTGAACCATTGACGTATTCTGTCCTACTTTTTCTTCCCTCCTTTATTTCTCCGCGTTTCAGCTGCATTGACAGTCATGAAAACCTTTTGGGCCTGTCTCTTTGACTTCCATGTCAGCCGAACCAATCGGGGCACATTTGGCGCGGCGCTCACATCCTGCATCTCTGGGCATTCCAAATCCTCGATGCAATTGTTGTGGTGTATATCGGAGTGATCGTCCGCAGTGCAATCCTCTTCGCTGTCATTTGGATTATCCAAGTCGCCATTCCAGTGTAGCCAATCTTCAGTGTCCGAAATGCTTTCAGGTGCACTATCCTCGTCGCTTTCGACTGGATGACGGTTGATTCTCCGAATACGGTGGACATTCAAGATTTGAGTTCGTCCTCCAGTGAGTTCCTTTGCAGACAAAGCTGGTGGCAAAGGTGATCTTTCTAACAATTTAAATGCAGCCGCACCATCTTGTTGTAAGAGTGGCCAGGATGCTCTAACGATCTCTTCCGTGTCCAAAATATATCCTACGGCGGTCATCTGCTTGTTTTGGGCGCGGCACTCCTTCTGTGTATCACGTAGGTTTTGGCTGCCCTGCCACATCTCCAAAAAGTCGTGAACCTTGGCCATTCTGTGCAATTTCCTTTCCTCCGCCTCTTTCTTCATTTCCGAGTCGTTTTCTGTGTTCATGGTATCCAATTCCGGGTCAATGCCTGCCAAAATCCCGTTATTGGTTTGAGCAAACTGCCTCAGAACAATTTTTTCGCGAAGGGTCTCGCCTGTGATTTTCGAGTGCCTCCAGCCGACAACATCTCGACCAAGGGAAAAACTGGCCTCCACTCCGACACCATGTGGTATGATTGAGAATATGTCGCGCGCCACATTGGAGAGATCGGAGTACTTTGAGTGCGTGTCCTCCTCTTGTCGCCACCAGTCGGTGATGTCCGGTATCCAAAATGTACTGCTAATCTCCATTGGGTCGGAGTGGTAATCATTGAGATTTGGATTGATTTGCCCCCAGTTCTTTGGTGCTTAAGGCGGCGAATTCAAATAGAGCCTGGTGGCGGTCAATAAGCGGGCTGCAGGATCACTTCGTCCAGGTGTCGTCTCAGCCACAATGTTAGGCGTTAGGTATTCCTCATCATCGCTGGACAAATCATATGAATCTAAGGATGATTGATAAGACCCTGAAGCCGTTGCAGAGGGGACAAGATTGCAGCTCGGTACCATTTCGAGTTTATTGACCGGCACATGTCGATGCTTGGCGCAGTATTGATTCTCCACATACTTGAGAGAGGCCTCTTGGTATTGTGTAGTGTAGGATGACTCGTCCTCAGGATTAATATCTATTCCCTTGTCCCACATTCTAAACGATCTCAACTTGCTGAAAGGATCAAGGATATGCGCGGCAATCAGAAGCATGCCCGTCGTGGGAGTCACTTCGGCGTAGTATTTGGAGAGCTTCTGTCAAGCTAACTTCACAGCGATCAACTAGTCTTCCTTCTATTGAGTCTTCTTCTTGACGAAAGCTCACATCACGCCATCCATACGATTGAACATGTCATTGTTCACTGTAATAACATGATGCAATCTGACTGTATGCCTCTTCGACATCCAAAGGGTCCAATATCGAAATGGCCTCAATACTTCCATGACATACTTGACAATCGTCCATTCATCCTGAGTTGTGAATAGTGGCCGATATTCAGCGTATTTGGGGTTCTGAAGCCAAACACGGGTGAATTCCCGTAAGCGGAAGGCGCGCTCGAGCAACTCCAGAGTAGAGTTCCAATGTGTCTTCACATCCATAATCGGAAGTACTGCAATTCTCAGTTTGGCTTTTTGACGGTAAATAAACTCGTTTCGGCGACCAGGTGTTAGCGTAATTAATACAGCAAGCATTCTCTGCTTTATGATGGTCAGCTTCAGGACTTTCAAAATATCATGAAATACGGACTTTCTCAATTATCTTTGCTGAACCTGGTCTCATGGCCGACACCTTAGTGATTCTAACATTGCCCTCTTTTCGAAGTCTTTGACTCTTTCAAATGTCTATGCTTTCATTCTCTCCAAATTGCTGATCGCGCTCATGGGCTTCCCAAGACTTGGTGTGGCCTTTTACACTGAGACTGCTCATGAATGCAGCTAAAGCCAGCTGTATGACGTGCGCGATGCACGGTATATGGTTTCTCAATGCAGGCCACCCGATTCCAGAGTCCTCAAGTGTTGATTGCAGCTCGCGTGTCATCAAGTAATTTGAAGAAGCATTATCCGTCGTAATACCAAGCAAAAGGCCGTCGGTAAGCTCAAAACGATCAAGCACGTCCTTCAAATGTACGGTTAGCCTTGCTCCAGTATGATGGGCCTTGACCTATCATCCTTAATTAGCTTTCGAAACGGGAACAGAACAGGCGATCAAACTCATCGAAAGCGAGTTGAACTTCACGCAATGCCCAATTTCGATCCATATAGTAAGCAATGACTGACATTATGGCTAGTTTGTTCGTTGATGTCCAACCGTCCAGAGCTAAACTAACTTTCTTTCGTATTGGCAATTGCTTCTTAATTGCATCCACAGTCAGTGCATATTCCCTCAGGCAAATGTTACTAAGGGTCGTAGCGGACGGTAGAACTAGGTCATTGCGTAATGCCTTACAGGACCGTCGTAGCTCAAGATTTGATATAGCGTTGCATGGAATATGTGCCGAAACAAATCCTAACATGATGTAGCGATTCCACGTGTCTTGGTGAAATTCGGAAGTTTCAAAGTCCTTATCTGCCAGTTTGGAACGTTTTGTCTGTCCTTTCGGTCAATATGGATTAAACTGGATATGAAATATGGTTTTCCTCTGCAAACTTACTATTGTGATTCCACGACTTCCTTGCCTCTTCAGGATGGCCAAAGCTGTTTCATCCACTGTCGAACTAGTCAATTCAGTGACCTCTAACTCTCGTAATTTGTTTAACTTTGTGATGTGAGCTTTTGCCAGTAAGTGTTTCCCCATTGAGCTGGTCCCATGTTCTGATGGATGGCGAAGAACTTGATGATAAACGATACATATGATGCCAGGGCTGCCGGTGTCCTCTATTCCACAGTGTAAATAGAATCGCCATGAAGGCGCATGTCTAGAATTCTTCCAAGCAATGGGCCGCTTCAAGCCTACATTCATTGAAGCCCACCAGGCATCGAAGATGATTTGCAAAGTAGGGTTGCTCAAATCACGAATAAAGACGCGTTCATTTTCGGAAGAGATCATTACCTCTAGAAATGAGGTAATCAAAGATTGTGTATCCGACATGGTGGTAGAAATTCGTAAGCTGGGTAATCCGACTTGAATGACTGCCGAAAATGACGATACAGTAAAGCTGATTGCGGGTTCTTAAATATTGACTCTACAGCTAGAAGGAAAATAATAAGATCAGTCAGACATTGCATGCATATTTGTGATGTTGAATACAAAGACAGATTGCAACGACTGACCGCTGAAACCTCCATTTAGGAACAGCATACTGCAGTTTATTGCTGTGCAGCGTTCAGAGCCTTGACGCACGGTGGGCGCACAATTGTAGGTGGCGGACACGATATCAAGACTTGCATTTTTGCCAATAAAGGCAGCCGATAGGTTCATTGTGGTTTATCTGCGTTCCATTCCGGTTATATTATCCAAGATGCCAGCGCAACAATCGTTGACGCTCCATTGACACTCATTTTGGGACATGGTTACGATCTTGTCAGAAGCATATGTGACTAGAATGGCGGCCGGTAGTAGGATTATAGATGATTGTAGATGCATAGCCTGATGATTTTCCAAGATGGAAGGCCTCAAATCGTTGACGCTCCATTGACGCTCATTTTTAGGGCATAGTGACGATGTCGTCAATAGCATTTTTGCCTAGAAAGACGGCCAATAGTTCGATTATGTGTTAATATCGCCGCACTGCCCATGGATTGTCCGAGATGCATGGCCAAAAGTCGTTGACGCTCCGTTGACGCTCATTTTTAGGACATAATAGCAATGTAGTCGCAACCGTTTTTGCCTAGAAAGGCAGCCGATAATGTGATTATGGGTTAATGCCGCCGCACTGCCCTAGGATTATCCAGGATACAAGGCCAAAAGTCGTTGACGCTCCGTTGATGCTCATTTTTAGGACATAATAGCGATCTTGTTGCAAGAGTTTTTGCCTAGAACAGCGGCCGATAGCGCGATTATGGGGTAACGTCGCCGCAAACCCCATGCCTTTTCCAAAATGAAATGCCAAAAGTTGTTGACGCTCTGTTGACGCTTATTTTTAATACATAGTAGAAACGTTTTTACCACCATTGTTCAATACAAAGGCGGCCGATAGTTTGATTATGATGTGCTGTTACCGTACAGCCTACTGGATGTTTCATGACGCAATGCCAATAATCGTTGACGCTCCGTTGACGCTCACATTAATCACATCGAAACAGCCTGTGTACATTCAATAATTGTATGCAACAAATCAAATACACAGTTTTGACATCCATGATTGCGTTTGTATGTATTATCGTTTGCATCCAGCAGTTTTGTTACCTTTCAATTTTTGATCAACTGCTATCTACGCTATCTGAGTGAGAAATGACGTGGCCCTATCACATTCCTGCGCTTTCGGCCGGCAATTGACGGCATGTAGATCATTTCACTAGTTTTTGGCAAATATAGCTCGACTTCCTCACCATTCCTTCTCCAGCTCCTTCTCCTCGATTTCCATGACGTACCACAAGCAATTTCAAATATCTCAACCATGTGCACCTGGTCTGTGCAGAGAGTTATGCAGTTGGATACATGGATGAATACGGCATGACGGTTGTCGTTCAGATCGATTCGTCATGTGAACTGACCGCTCTTACTCTGACACGTATGACATCACTCACTTAAATTTTGTTACCACATTTCGTCACTAATATTACTTTTGCTTTGTCACTTAACAGTCACTTGCAGAATAAAATCGAACGTGATGGCAGTCTTACAGCCCGATTTGGATTTTAGAACTTTCAGATGATGCGTTTGAACCTTGCACATGCACAGACGAATTATCATGTCTCACAATTCGGACACTGAAATCAAGCAAAAGATGACATGTAGCAAAATTGGTAAACAACTTGCTTTTCACCGCGATCAGACGTCAAAAAGTACAGTGTGCACCTCTATTCTTCCGCAGACGCAGGAGCCGTCACCATCTCTTCGTCGGAATCCGATATCTATATGGTAATTAGCTGGAGGCTATATGCAGGGGTAAAAGTTTACTGGTTCAATTGGCTTCGCTTTCAGCAACATTGACGAATCGGGCTCTGCAGCTGGCTCACCACCAGGTATGCACGATGTAGACTGCGGCTTCACCGAACCTAGTCCAATATGACTACTTCCTGGTCAAGAAGTCCCTTGCGGCCTTTGAGATATTCCGGGGACAATGTCAAGACTCTCCATCAGCTCTCCAAATGTTGCTGGTTGAGGTGCCAGAGCGTCATCATTTGTTTGCGGCTGAACGCCGGCCAGAACCCTCAATTCGGTGGTGCCGTACTTCTTATCTCGTTCACGGAAGTAGTCGGCTGCATCCTCTCATCCCGGTTGAGTCAATTCGTCGAGCTTCATCTGCTTCTGCCGAAACCTCTCTATACGCTACTGGACCGTTTTGGTGATTGTGCCCATCACCCAGCGGTGTTCGTCATCTTCGCTCAAATTGCCCTGCTCAGTCTCTTCATCATCTTCATCGTCCCTATCCTCCCCATCGTCGGAACTTGCAAAATCACTCAGACTGTCTCCGATAGCAACCAGCATTTCCTCAAACGTCTTTTCGGGCTCTCTGGACGTCAATCCCCCTATTTCAGCATGCGTCATATCGTCCTGCTCTTGTTGAACCGCTGCCTCTGCGTCTTCAACTCGCTTTCTTGCCCCAGCGGTTTCTCTCTCCACATAATCCTCCATCCATTTCTCTTTCTCCTCATTGCTTAAGAAGTGCATTTCTCGTCGCTTCTCCACCGCCAGCTTCTTTTTGGATCTCAAGCTGCGCCATGCCCCAAGGGCTCGGATTCTCTCTGCCTCCAAACCGCTTTTGCCTTCATTCGCTTGATGAGGTCATTGGGTTGAACGCTTTGTCGATTTGCCGTATCTGCCCGCTGGAAGTGGCGAAAAGTTCTTTCTTGGAGCATTGACCATTGTAATTTTCGTAGACTTTGTTGTTGGGCGAGATGTTGGATGTTGCAAGTTATGGACAATATGGAGGTAAGCTGCATCTTTTATGTCAAGGTTAGTACATTTACTCATCTTGAACAAAGCAAAATCAGTCTCTTGACTGTCAATAAATCAGGAATAATGACGCTAACCGTACAACATGACATGATTGTTAGCGTCAGTTTCATGTTATATCCCGGGGATTATTTGAGACAAACATCAGCAGACGTCCGTTCACTCGAACTACATCCTATTAATATCTAGCAATTGGGCAATTCCGGAGGTCTTACACCCCAATTTATCCCTGGCAACAAACAAACAACATCAGACCGACTCTTTGCAAATTGCAGGAAGGTGGGAAACCCCTGCAACTTGAAGCCATACTCAGTAGGATTCATCTTGAGCATAACGGTCATGATGGCTGCTACATATACAATTCTGACATGAAGCTAACTATATAGTCCTCAGCACTTCCCACTTCCTTTCGTTATCATCTTCCTCTCGTATTCCACACCAGCACATCATGGATACACAACCTCCTCCGCCAGGTGGGAGCGGATCGAATACCGGCAGATTGGCGGGCACTGCATCAACTACGGACATTCTTGGCACACAAGAGTGCAGATACAAGTTAGTTCACCGCGACGCTGCCAATGCAGCCACCAAACATATGATCCAGGATGTACATTTAAAAATCGTCCGCAAGACTGGCAGCAGGAGAAATAGGAAGCAACATGTGGTGGGATGTGATTATATCCATATCGATGCGATCAGCGGTCAATTCACCATGTAACGTACAGCGGGTGTCTGTAGAGAGCTAGATAACGAATTCATCGCTGCCCGTAACGGGAAACCACCATGGTCGACAAAGGCATTTGTCCACACAGTCCGAGAAATCGAACATCATGATGTTGTGAACTCTGGGTTTTTCGCAGATGAATTTCCTGATAAGCGTCCCCACGAGTGGACGAAACAGGCCTTAATCACCTTAGAGGAGGCTACGGAAGCATATATGGTAGAGGTAACAGGCAAATTTGATTGTTAGAAGCATCAACTAATATCTTGTAGGTTTTCAACATGTCTGCAACTATGGCAAGGCAAGAAGGTCGGGTACAGCTGGAACAGTCCGACATGCGCCTGGTGTTGAATATGGCCAAAATGGCCAAAGAAGGCTTTTTGCGCGCCGCAATTGAGGAAACGAAATATCTCATTAAGAAACCACGCGCCGAGGTCCGAGAAGAGAAGAAGCGGGGTGTTGAATTTCCTGGGCATAAAAAGGTGAAGGCTGCGATACAAAGACACCCGGCAATGCTTCATCATGACCAAACGTCTGGCTGCATTCCTTGCCAAAATGCCACCGCAAAGAATCCGCAGACACGCTGGAGACGCAAAGGAACAGGTGCACCTCCCCCCGCCAGATGCAGAGTGCGGACTCGAGAGCCAACTTCACCTCCGCCCGGCACGCCACCCGCCCCAATCGGTAACACTTCCGGAGCTCAACCGTCTGAAATCGTCAATTTGCCGGCCAGATGTATGTATTCACATACAGCTCTTCCCTGTGCGGAATTTTTCGAAGATGATGAGGATACCAAGCACGATACCGATTTCGATCCAGATATGCTGACTGATGATGGTTAGTACACTATCTGTTGTGTGGTAATGCGGCAAACATTGATTTTGAAGACAAAAGCAGCGAATTAAGTGATCCTGCAACTGATGTCGAGCATTGACCGAAAGACACTGGATTTTGGGGATTATTATTATATATATCTATGTATTATCAAAGAACAACGTAGTGATCAAGAAGAAAGTAAAAGAAAACACCAGAAAGGCAGCCAAAACAAAGTGAATGATGGACTGTGCCAAAATGAATGATTGCATATTATGGATACAGCCATGGCAAAATGAGCGTCAACAGAGCGTCAACAATTTTTGGTCATGCGTCCTGGGAAATCACACCTCCCATAGGTTGTATTCAGTTACAAAGGAATTCTTGGCCGCCTTTATAGGCAAAACAGATAGCAATATCCTCCCTGCCGCATAATGAAAATGAGCGTCAACAGAGCATCAACGATTTATGGTCATGCGTCCTGGGCAATCATACCTCCGATAGGTTCTAGTCAGTCAGAACGGAATTTTTGGCCGCCTTTGTAGGCTAAACAGACTGCAATACCCTCCCTGCCCCATCATCAAAATGAGCGTCAACAGAGCATCAACGATTTTTGGTCATGTGTCCTGGGCAATCACACCTCCGATATGTTGTAATCAGTCATAAAGGAATTTCTGGCTGCCTTTATAGGCAAAACAGTTAGCAATACCCTCCCTGCCCCATCATGAAAATGAGCGTCAACGGAGCGTCAACAATCTTTCGTCATGTGTCCTGGGAAATCACACCTCCGATAGGTTGTAGTCAGTCATAAAGGAATTTCTGGCTGCCTTTATAGGCAAAACAGATAGCAATACCCTCCCTGCCCGATCGTGAAAATGAGCGTCAACGGAGCGTCAACGATTTTTGGTCATGCATTCTGGGAAATGTCACCTCCGATAGGGTGTATTCAGTCATAAAGGAATTTCTGGCTGCCGTTATAGGCAAAACTGATTGCAATACCCTCCATGCCCCATCATGAAAATGAGCGTCAACGGAGTGTCAACAATTGTTGGTCATATATCATGGGTAATCTGGGGGGCGACAGGTTGCACATTGTCATAAACTGATTATTGACTGCCTTTATAGGCAAAAGTGAAAGTGAAACGCTTCCTGCCCCATCTTCAAAATGAGCGTCAACTGAGTGTCAACGATTGTTCGCATTCCATTATAGTTAATCACAGCGTGATGTGGCGGTTATTGTCTCTATAAATCGTTTTGACTGTTATTATACTCTAAAAGGCTCAAGACTACTTAGTGGTAGCTCTGTAAATGAAATAAGTTGTTACTGTCCCAGAGGATGTGGCTAGAATATCCCGTAAATATCTGCCTATAAAGGCTGTCATATCCTTCTTAATGGATTTATGTGATCAAGCACCACTCATATTACCGAAGATGCAAGACCAAATATCGTTGACGCTCTGTTGCCGCTCATTTTCAGGATGTGGTTGGGCGCGTGAGTATTCTTGTTTTACACACATCAGCAACAACCATGGTTTCCGTCTGAAACACCCGGGTGTTCCGGACGGCTCTGACGGCTCTGACGGCTCTGACGGAACCTCGTACCCTCTGACGGAGAATTACACGCTGCCTGTCACCCAGGCGACGGGTCGCGTTGCATAGCACAGCACCTGGGAGCGCCAGCGACAAACCTGTGAGCGTCTGGGAGCACCTCGAATCACAGTAGAGCATTCTGGGAAAAACAACATCTGGGAAAGCTGCTGGTGCGCCTGGAACTCACAGCTACTACTAATCGTGCAACAATTTTTAAAACTCATGTATTCAGGTTGTATTCTCATCTATGTATCTATTTATCTATATAGCTACCAATCTACAACTCAGAGATACACTCCGAGGCCGTGATCGAGCGAGTTTGGAGATGCAATTGGCGATCGAGATTGAGTGAACTCAGAGATGCACTGGGAGGCCGTGACCGAGTGAGTTTGGAGATGCACTTGGAGGCCGAGGTCGAGTGAACTCAGAGATGCACTTTGAGACCGTGATCGAGCGAGTTTGGAGATGCAGTTGGAGACTGAGATTGAGTGAACTCAGAGATATACTGGGAGGCCGTGATCGATCGAGTTTGGAGATGCAGTTGGAGACCGAGATTGAGTGAACTCAGAGATACACTGGGAGACCGTGATAGAGCGAGTTTGGAGATGCACTTGGAGGCCGAGATTGAGTGAACTCAGAGATACACTGGGAGGCTGTGATCGAGCGAGTTTGGAGATGCACTTGGAGGCCGAGATCAAGTGAACTGAGAGCTGCACTTGGAGGCCGTGATCGATCGAGTTTGGAGATGCACTGGGAGGCCGTGATCGATCGAGTAAGGAGATGCAGTTGGAGTCCGAGATTGAGTGAACTCAGAGATACACTGGGAGGCCATGATCGAGCAAGTTTGGAGATGCACTTGGAGGCCGATATTGAGTGAACTGAGAGGTGCACTTGGAGGCCGTGATCGAGGGAGTTTGGAGATGCACTTGGAGGCCGAGATCGAGTGAACAGAGAGCTGCACTTGGAGGCCGAGATCGAGTGAACTGAGACCTGCACTTGGAGGCCGTGATCGATCGAGTTTGGAGATGCACTGGGAGGCCGTAATCGAGCGAGTTTGGAGATGCACTTGGAGGCCGTGATCGAGCGTGTTTGGAGATGCACTTGTAGCAGGCTATGATCGAGCGAGATTGGAGGAGTACTTGGAGGTGGTCGATCTGGAGGCGGTCGGTGGGAGGCGCGCCAGGTGCTGAGACTCTATTCATCGGTTAGTTAACTCGAAACCGTGGGAATGTGACAAGGTGACTTCACCTTTGAAGCTCTTATGGAGAACTGGCTGGTGGCGGTGGATCGGTAGGGAGGTACGCCGGAAGCTGAAGCTACATTCAGGGGTCAACTCAAAATCGTGAGAATGAAGGGACGACAGACAATCTTAGGTGTATGCTGTACTCGGTGTTAACTCATGATTATGGCATGGAGAGATAGAGAGGGATGACTTAACTTTGTGTTCTTGTGATGATGGTAGAGTTGTGGACAAGAAAGAGGGAGATGGGGGATGAAGATGAGAACGATATGGAGAATACGAGCGGCTATGAGAAATCAGGAGTACGACTTGCCTGATTGGGTTTAGAAGACCCCGTATTGGTGATATTACCCGCCGGATCGGGAATCGTACCTGCCGTATCGGGAATGGTTAATTGACTGGCACACGAAATTTTCTCAAGTCCCAGTTTCTCATGATGATTTCCCCCATCTCCTCTGATCTCTCTCTTTCTTGTGCTCAACTCTACCATCACCTAAGAACACGAAGTTAAGTCATCCCTCTCTATCTCTCCATGCCATAATCATGAGTTAACACCAAGTACAGCATACACCAAGTACAGCATCATCCCAAGATCGACAGTCCAGCTGCTGTCGCGCCTCCCTCCTAATCGACCGCCTCCAAGTACTCCTCCAATCTCGCTCGATCATAGCCTGCAAGTGCATCTCCAAACTCGCTCGGTCACAGCCTGAGAGTGCATCTCTGAGTTCACTCGATCTCGGCCTCGAAGTGCATCTCCAAACTCGCTCGATCTTGGCCTCCAAGTGCAGGTCTCAGTTCACTCGATCTCGGCCTCCAAGTGCATCTCCAAACTCCCTCGATCACGTCCTCCAAGTGCAGCTCTCAGTTCACTCGATCTCGGCCTCCAAGTGCATCTCCAAACTAGCTCGATCACGGCCCTCAAGTATATCGTTAAGGCGCGACGGTGGGTGTACGGAGATACAGAGGTAATGGAGGTGGAATGAGCGACGCGGAGTATATATTCGGGAGACCCCGGGGTAGATAGATAGACAGCATCTCATTTTCATCTCATCTTGTCATACGACGAAAATACACACTCTATGTTTCCCAACTTTTGGTCTCACTCGCTCTTTGCGAGATTTCGTGGATCCGCACAATTGCGTGGATCCTTATGCATTGCAATCCTGATGCAAGCGTGTACACAATGAACCCATTTCGACGTATGGTCACAGTTGGCCACAACGCCAGAGTGTTTGTTTCAAGTAGGGGACCGACAGAGCGAGAAGAAACGGCGAAATGGCGATCGGAGGGCGATATGCAACTCGACGCGTGGTATTGACCCCGGGCGCGGAGTAATCCGCCACCGGGGTGTCTCTGACGGCTCTGACGGAGCGCATCCACTCTGACGCAGCCAGTCCGCCCAGACGGAAATGTTTTTTGCTGATGCATCAAGGCGGCTAATACATCAAAAATGAACTGTGACGTACCAAGGTCAATATTGTACGATTATCAGTAGCATATCTGAATGCGACCATAAATGTGAAACCCGAAACGCAGAACCGGAGATTGGACCAACGGGTCTAGCCAAACCCGGCGAAACACGCGGGTTGACGGGTACGGGTCCGGGTTTGGCCCACCAAGAGTCTGCGTGTGTAAGGACGCGTACGCCAGCGTCCGGCGGTATAAGGATACGGTTGCACACGTGGATCAGAGTGATCTTAAAAGTAGGTTCAATGGTAAGATTCTCAATAGTGATCTAAGATCCGTGGCGAGGTCTAAGTAAGGTTGCGCTTACCCGGCCTATGACGTGACCGCCGCAACCCTAGCCACTAGTACAAGACCTCCGCCGTTACGGGCCATAAGGATCCACGCAATTGCGTGGACCCACGAATCCGCCATCACATCATCCCCCTCTTTGGGCGCAGAACTCCTGGGCTGCATAATCCCGTACATGGAGAAACAAGATAAAAGCAAACAAACAAACAAACAACCAAACAACCGAGAAAGCACAAGCAGACTAATCCCACAACCGAAATAAACAAAGCAAACTAATCCCACAACCGATTGGTGTCTCTCAGGACGTCCTTTCGGCGGATCCGGCGCACGGGGAAAGTCCACCTCCAATTGACTATGATCTGAAGGTGGTAAAACCCATGCCGACGCCATTTGTACTGGACCGGTATCCAATAGGAAGAAAAGAAAACAAGTAGTCCAATTGGTCCCGTCTCAACGTCTCAACGTGGCTTCCCCGGGTGCTTTCGGTGAAACTCCTCGACTAGCTCCCTAGTATTTTCAAGATTTGCCGCTGGTTCCCAACTCGTACGTACGTGGCTGTAGCCAGCCCACTGGACTAGATAGTGTAACTTCCGGTAGCGTCGTTTGGAGTCGAGAATCCGATCGACTTCCCACTCCTCCGAATCGTCGACGATGACTGGGTGTGGCTCCGATGAGGGTTGGCCTATGGTCGGAGGTGTATAACGATCGAGTAGTGACACGTGGAACACGTTGTGATTGCGCATCGTCTTCGGCAAGTCTAATTTGTAAGCGTTCTTATTGATGGTCTTACTTACCGTATACGGTCCAGCGCGCTTGTAGTCAAGTTTCTTCGAAGGCCTGTTTGTGCGGAAGTGTCTGGTCGAGAGCCAGACTCTGTCTCCCACTTCGAAAGTAATCTCCTTCCCGCCAGCGTATTTCGTCTGTTTCTCTTGGGCCTCGAGCAAGTTCTCTCGGAGGACCCGGTGAGTTTCCTCTAGTCCTTCGAGCAAGACGTCCGCTTGGGTCTCCGACTTGAGGTTGGTTGCTTTCGGCGTCTTAAACTGCATCTCGGGATGCCGATGATACACTGCCCAGAACGGGGTCATCCTTGTCGAAGCGTGCACGGAGTTGTTGTACGCGAATTCCGCCAAAGGTAAGAGTTCAACCCAGTTATCTTGCTCGTAGTTGCAGAAGGCTCGTAGGTATTGTTCCATGGTCTGGTTTTGGCGCTCCGTTTGGCCATCTGTTTGGGGATGAAAGGCGGTCGAAAGGCGGTGATTGATGCTCATGTGAGAGCAAACTCGATTCCAGAATCGGCTGGTGAACTGTGTGCCGCGGTCGGTGATGATATTATCCGGTACGCCGTGCTTGCAGATCACGTGTTCGAAAAACATTCGTGCCAGTTCCGGTGAGTCGATGTCCTTCCGGCAGGGGAGGTAGATCGCCATCTTAGTCAATCGGTCGACGATTACCAAAATCCCAGTGTATGCCGATGCCGTTGACTCGGGCAGGTCGGTGACGAAATCCATGGTGACTCCTTCCCAAGGTCGATGGGGTGGTGGCAGTGGCATATTGGTTCCGTGGCGTGCATGGCGCGGTGCCTTGATTCGGTGGCATACCTCGCATCCGGCAACGTACTTTCGTACCGTCGCATCCATCGCAGGCCAGTAAAAATCTCTAGATACGAGTTCAGTAGTTCTAAGGGCTCCAAAGTGGCCAGATTCGGGATTGTCATGGAAAAGACTTATCACTTTGCTGCGGAGAGGTTCCGGTACGTATATCCTCCCTTCGTAGGTCAGGGCCCCTGAGACGACTTTCCAATTCTTATGCGAGTCCGTTGCGCCCTCCGCTCTACCATTCTCTGTCAGGTCAGGGTAGCCGACCATTGGGATATCGACGATTTTCTTGTTTACGTCGGTAGCCAGTGTGTCGGTAGCCTGGGCTGTCTTGATAATCGGTAGGAGATCATCGTAAGGTTCAACGGCTGTTAAAGTTGCTAAAAGTCGTGCAGTAGGTCTCTCATATCCGATCTCGTAATCAGGTCGTCTAGAGGGTCCATCTGCCGGGTTCCTGTTTCCTGCCAGGTGCTCGATGACAAAGTCGTATGAAGAAACAATCTCCGCCCATCTAGCCTGTCTTCGAGAGAGCACTTTTGACGTTTGGAAATACTCGAGATTCTTGTGGTCGCATTGTATCAGGATCCTGTGATTTGCTCCCTCGAGGTAGTGTCGCCATTGCTTCATCGTCTCCACGATCGCGAGGAGTTCCCGATCGTACGTGTCATAGTTCTGTTCGGCGGGAGAGCATTTTCGAGAGTAGAAATTGACTGGTCGTAGAGTTCCGAACCCATCATACTGATTAAGGATGCCGGCGATTGCGAAGCCGCTTGCATCGGTCTGGAGAATTATCGGCTTTGCCGGGTCGAAATGCTGGAGGATCGGAGCATCGGTAAAGGCCTTCTTAAGTTTCCGAAACGCTAGTTCGGCCTCCCGAGTCCATTCCCATTTCGGTAGAGGTTTATTGGGCTTCCCGGGTGCCTTTCCAGGGGCTTTCAGAGTGCGTACTATTTCTGTCGTCCTCAGTAGCTCTGTTAAGGGTAGCGTTACCTTCGCATATTTCCTAATGAATCGCCGGTAGAAATTGGCAAATCCGAGGAGCACCTGTACATCTCGAATTGATTTTGGCGTCGGCCAGTCCTCTATTGTTGCGATTCGGTCCGATTCCATGCCGATCCCATCCCAGTTGATGACAAACCCAAGGAAGCCGACCTCCGAGACCCCGAATTGACACTTTTCGGCTTTGCAGTAGAGACCGAATTCTCGTAGTCGCTCCAGCACCTTTCGTACGTGTTCTTCGTGCTCCTTCTCATTAGTCGAGTAAATTAGGATATCGTCAAGGTAGCACACGGCGAAGTCGTCAATATAAGGCCGTAAGCAATCGTCAATGTAAGACTGGAACGTAGCCGGTGCGTTTGTTAAGCCGAAAGGCATAACCCGATATTCGAACTGACCGTACCGAGTTCGGAAAGCCGTCTTGTATTCGTCGCCTTCTTTGATCCGGATGAGGTGATAGGCATTCCGAAGATCCAGCTTTGTGAAGATACGCGCTCCGCGAAGTCGGTCCAGCATCTCCGAGATCAAGGGTAGTGGATACCGGTTTTTTACCGTGGCCTTGTTGAGTGCCCGGTAGTCGACGCAGAGTCTCAGGCCGCCGTCTTTCTTCTTGGCGAATAAGATCGGAGCTGCAGCCGGTGACGACGATCGCTGGATGAATCCATTGGCTAGGTTCGTTTCGATGTAGGCTTTGAGTGTTCTAAGTTCGACTTCTGAGAGATTGTAGATCCGTCCATAAGGCAATTGGTAGCCCGGTTCTATGTCAATCGCGTGGTCTATAGGTCGGTGTGGTGCCAGTGTTTCTGCCTTCGTCTTGCTAAAAACCTCCACAAACTCCGAGTACTTGGCGGGGATGTATCCTCCGTCATCTGTACACACCCTCTCCAACCGTGCTCCATCTGTCTATGTTAGCCCATGCTTCTTTTCACGGGAATGGGAGCGGAGGAAGGGGTCCAATCCAGGAGGCCTTGTCGTTAGCGGTTCGCTCCCGAAGGAACCAAGCCCCGCCGTCCAGTCACTCCCTTCGGGTCTCGGCGAGCCGATAGCAGTCATTCAAGGATCCCATGTGGACGCTCTTCTGCCGCAACTATCGCCGCTGCTCCTTGCTCGCCCATTCAGCCTACGAGGGTATTCACCTTTTTCGTGAGTCCGCTCTACCGTAGCTCCCAGCAATTCTATACAATCCTCTATCTTCAAGGCGAAGGCTGCAGTAACTTCCTCGCCAGCAAGTAGGTCATCAAAGGCTGTGGCTGAAAGCAGTTCAATGCTAACTCCACTTTCCTCCTGCTTGTTTTGCAGGGTATCTTGGGTGTCTGAACCGGTAGGGTTCCTCAATGACAAGAGTAATTTTTTCGACCAGTCTATCTCCGGATTTCGAGCTCGGAACTACGGGAGCCCGAGAACCAGATCATATGCCTTGATCGGTACCACTAGCACCTCCGATTCGTCAACCGGAGCTAGGTGCTTCAAATATTGAACTGAAATAGTCGTTTTTCGGCTGTCATTCGCGTGCTCAATTACATGGCCGTTGAGGCCAAGGGTAGTAGTATGAGCCGCCTGGTGTCGCAGTCCGAGTCTCCGAAGGAGCTTTGGAGACATAAAGATGCTAGTTGCGCCGCAGTCGATAAGTGCTCGTACACGCTGCATCTCGCCATGTCGGTCTCGTATCTGAACTTCATGAATAATGTGCGCTGAATCTGGGGTCTCTGTGCCGCAGAGATATTGACTAAACATGTGAGCCCTCGGGCTCTCCAAAACAACCCTCGGTCTTAATGATATCCGATGCGGTTGAACCTCGTCCAAAGTCGCCATCAACGCCCGCGTCGCCACCGCCTGCATTCCCAGCTCCATCTCGTCCAACCTCTCTCGCCGAGCCAGATACCGGGAGAGGTAGACTAGTTTTTTTGTTGCTGTGTATCGAACGATCGTTGGCGTTTGACGTGGCGTTCTCCCTCATTGGTGTCGAGTTTTTGTTCGGGCTTCTCGGCGGGTGAGTATTTTGGGCATTCCCGAGATTTATGGCCTTTCACTCCGCATCTCAAGCACACTCTCGCATCGAATCGTCGCTGACGCTCATCCCTAGTTACCCAGGGCGCAGGTGGGAGTGTCGATTTCGAGCCAGGTTTTGTTCCCGAGCCCGCTCCTGATGTTGAGCTTTCTCCCGCCGGGGTCGATGTCGATAGTTGATGAGGTCTCTTCTTTCCCTTCTGATTGCCACTTCCACTTTCGGTTGGTCGTTGCTGCTTATCATAATTCCGGGGTGGTGTTTCAACGTCTGCCGCTGTGTCGAAAAGCTCGTCGATGGAGTCGAATCTCCCGTTTGCCTTGGTAAAAGGCCTTAGCTTCGGGTGAAGATAAGGTTTCAGCCCAGCCCAGATCATATCGTAAAGCATGATCTTATGCTGCTCCTCGTCCCACCCGGCTTCCCTCCAGTTTCGTCGAAGTCGATTTGCGTATGCGCGTATATTCTCATCTGAGTTGTGGTAGCCTTGCATCATTTCGTGGTATGCTCGGGTGGATGAGTTCTGCTTCCGATCTTTGTCTCCGTACTGCTTCCGGATTTCGGTAACGAAAAGGTCGTAGTCGTGTAGGCATGTGTGGTCATCGGCGAGTAGGTCGTGGCCCCAGGTTACAGGGTCAGTCATGCTCGTCTTTCGTTGGGTATGGTCCGGATGATTGACCCAGCTTCCAAGGTGATCGAGCGCGTACTGAACTTTGTCGGTATCCCCTCCTGGGAAGAGGTGGTTGTGAGTTCGGAAGTTAGAGCGAAGAGTGCCGAGAAAGGTCTCCAATTCGCGTGGGCCTCCACAGAAGCGTTTTGGGTGCGTGATCTCGAACTTGTCTTTTGATTTCGCGCGTGATGTTGGTGGCTTCATTTCCGCGTTCTGGAAGAGTATCGCGACGAGTTTCCGCTGTTGCTCCAGCATATCTCGCATATCGGCCATGGTAACCTCGGATTCAACGGTATCGCCGCGATCATCATCATCGTCACCATGACTAGCGGGTTCAGGCTCTTCATCGTCGTCGTCGTCGTAATTGTAATCTTCGCGCTCGCTTTCGTCGATCTCGTCCTCTGGTAGAACTCGTGGACTGACGCGTTCGATAGGGGTGGTAATTCGACTGGCTAAGCTTGGAGTACCGCGACCAATTGATGCCCGAATTGTCTCTGCGCTCCCGCGCTCGTTAGCAGTGCGCAATGGGAGTCTATTCGTTCGTTTTGGAGGCATTGGAGGAGTCGTGTTGTATCGTGTCGTGACGCGTCGAAATAGGGGTTAATTCTCGAAATCCCGTGAGCGAAACGTATCTAATTACTGAAAAATTGAGAATAGTGTAAGGACGCGTACGCCAGCGTCCGGCGGTATAAGGATACAGTTGCACACGTGGATCAGAGTGATCTTAAAAGTAGGTTCAATGGTAAGATTCTCAATAGTGATCTAAGATCCGTGGCGAGGTCTAAGTAAGGTTGCGCTTACCCGGCCTATGACGTGACCGCCGCAACCCTAGCCACTAGTACAAGACCTCCGCCGTTACGGGCCATAAGGATCCACGCAATTGCGTGGACCCACGAATCCGCCATCACATATGTCCATGAATACAACTTCACAAATATGCCTGCCATATCTTACAGATCAGACTTGTTATGCTGATAGCTCGAGAGTCAATATTTAAGAACCTGCATTTAACCATACAATAAAGTACTTTTTTGCAGAGTCTCATGTCGGATTACCCAGCTTTCAAGTCTGTACTGCCATGTCGGATTCGAAATCTTTAAATACGTCATTGCTAGAGGTTGTGATCTGTTTCTACAATGAACCTGCCTTTATTTTTGAATTGAATGACATTTGTTGACAAACTATCGTCGATGCTTGGCCAGCTGAAATCAATATAAGCTTCAAATATTCCATTGGTTGGAATAATTTCAGACATGCACCATTGTGGCAATTTTATTTGGACTGCCAAATTGAGGGGACAGGGAGCCCTGGCATCATATGTATCGTTTGTCATCAAGCTCTTCAGCATCCATCAGAACATGGGACCACCTCAATGGGTAAACGCTTGCTGCCAAAAGCATACATTGCAAAGTTACACAATTTAACAGAGTCTGCAGTTACTGAATTGACTAGTTCGAAGGTTGATGAAACAGCTTTAGCCATTCTGAGGAGGCAAGCAACTCGACAAATTACAATAGTAAGTTCACTGAAGACATTTCTATTCAACATTCAGGTATGATCCATATTATCAGAATTGACAGCGAAAATGCTCCGAACTGGCAGCTGGGAACCTCGAAACTACTGAAATTGACCAAGACATATAGAATTGCTACCTCATGTTATGATTTGTATAAGCTGATATTACATGAAATGCTATATCTGATTTCGAGCTAAAACAGTTATATAACACATCACAAAGTGACCCACTGGTGCCGTCTGCCACGACCCTTAGCAATATTTGATAGATAGAATACTCACTTACCCTGGATGGAATAAAGAAGCAATTGCTGTCATGAAATAAACAGAGTTTAGCATTGGATGGATGGACATCAACAAATACTCTAGCAATGACGTCAGTTGGTGCTTCCTATATGGATCAAATTTAGTCAATGCTGGAATTCAACTTGCTCTTGATGAGGTTGATCGCCTATTCATGTTCTTTGTTGAAAGCTAATAAACGATGATAGGTTAGGTGCCCACATACTGGAGCCAGCCTAACCATACATTTCAAGGACTTTCTGGATTGTGTTGAGGTTACTAATGGCCATTTTCTATGAAATACGACTAATAATGCTTCCTCAAATTATTCAATGACTGATAAGCTGCAATCAATGCTTGTCACTTCTGGAATCGAGGCGCCTGCATTGACGAACCACATACTATGCATGGCTCACGTCATACAGCTGTCTTTAACTGCATCACTGGGCAGTCTCCGTGTATATGGCCACACCAAGTCTTGGGAAGCCCAAGAGCCCAAGCAGCAATTCAGAGAGAATGAAAGCTTAGACATTGGGATGAGTCAAAGACTTTGAAAACAGGGCAATGCTCAAATCAACAAGGTGTGGGTAGTAAGACCATGTTTAGCTGAAAATAATTGAGAAAGTATGTATTTTAAAATATTTTGAATGTGTTGAAACAGACTATCATATGGCAGAGAATACTTGCTGTATTGATTACGCTAACACCTGGTCATGCAGACACGTTCATTGACTGTGAAAAGTGAAAGTCTGCATCATGGTACTACCTACTATGGATGTGAAGACATATTGGTATTCAACACTAGAGTGGCTTGTGTGAGTGTACCAGTTCCTGGAATTTACCCACAAGTGGCTCCAGAATCCAGCATTCTGTGATTACTGGCCACTCTTGACAAAACAGCATAAATGGACCATCATCAAGTATGTCATGGAGGTTGTGAGGCCATTCCAATACTGGAACCTCAGGATGTCAATGAGGCATATGGTCACATTGCCTCACATTATTACAGTCTATGATGACATGTTCGATCATATGGATAGTATTGTTCAAGCTTTAGCTCAGAAGATGTCTCAATCAAAGCAAGGCATGTACTTCGCCTTGAAGGTAGCAAGACAGAAGCTGTCTGAATATTATACCAATGTGCCTCCACCCATGGGGATGCTTCTCATATCTGTGCATTTACTTGATCCTTTCCAGAAGTTTTGATTATATAGAACGTGGGACAAGGGAATGGACATTCATTCTGAGGATGAGACATCCTACACTACCATATACCATGAGGCCTTTCTAATATGTGAGGAGAATGAATTCTGTGTCACACACCAATGTATGGTGGTCAATAAACCCAAAGGCATACCAAGCAACAATCACTTCCCTTGAGCAGCGGCTTCAGGATCCCGTCAGTCTTCCTTGAACCCAAATCATTTGTCCTGCGATGACCAAGAATACTTAATGCCTAACCATGTGGCTGATATGACACCCATGCAAAGTGATCACTCAGCATGCTTATGAACCACCCCCTGGCTTAATTCGAATTCACGGCCTAATACAACAAGGAACTGGGGGCAAATTAATCGAAATCTCGATGATTACCGCTCCGACCGAAAGGAGATTTGCAGTATTGGTAGGATACCAGACATCACCGACTGCAGGCGCCAATGGGAGGAAATGCAGTCTAAGTACGCCAATATCTCTAGTTTGACACGCGACATATTCTCTATAATACCACATGCTGTTGGAGTGGAGGCCAGATTGTACCTTGGGCAAGATGTTATGGAGTTATGGCAGTCAAAAACCACACCCCAGACCCTTCCCGGAAATGTCGTTGTAACACAGTTCCCACAAGCCAATGCCAGTATATTGGCAGGTGATGACCCAGCTTTGGATCCCATGAATACATAAAACAAATCAAAACTGAAAAGAGAGACGGAAGAAAAGAAAATTGCACAGAATGGCCAAGGTCCACAACTTTTTGATAATGTTGCAGGGCAGCAACAACCTACATGCTACACAGACGGCCAATCGTGCTCAAACCAAGCAGACGACAGCCATTGGATACATTTTGAACACTGAAGAGATTCTCAAAGCATCCTCGTTACTCTTTCAACAGGATGGTGCAGCTGCATTTGAATCGTCAATATGATCGCCCTTGCTACCAGGTTTGTCTGCAAAGAACCTCTCTGGATGACGAACTCAAAAATTCACTGTCCATCAAATCAGAAGAACTGACTGTCATCCACTCGAATCTCATGAGGATACCAAACATGGAAACATTTCCAACACCGAAAAATTCCTTACCTGGAAAGACAACTTGGATATCCCAACTGACACAGAAGATAATTGCATAACAGACATTGAAGCTGATACAGAGCAAGACAATTACATCGAGGATCCAGAAAGCCCAGGGCAGCAGGATGTAAGTACTGCACCAGATGTTCCCAGATTGATTTGTCCAACTTGGAAGTCAAAGAGATAGGCTGACAAGGAGTTGGTGATGGTCAATGCAATGGAAACAAGGAGGAATAAGGGGATTAAGAACAATCAATCTTTCACCAGCTTCATTATGTAGCTTGACTGAAACTTTCAGTTGGAGATATATTATGGGCGAATGGTGGGCAGTGCTTCTGGTCTTGTGAATATCGGTTGCGAAACAGATGTATAGCGGGTACAATGAATCTTTTGGCACAATATATAAATTTTAATATTTTGAGAGCGAATAGTGCAAGAATATTACTGCACTCAGCATTGCCACAGGGCCGAGTCTCAATCTGCTAGACAGACAACCAATAAGTTCAAATTGTTGTGAAAACAATTATTGATGGCAGCAAATATTGAATGGACAATACATTAAATTGGGAATCAATGGAGTGTCAACACTCTTTGGCCTTGTAAGTATGGTAATTGAATAGTGATTTGGTCTCAGTTATGCATAACCAACGTTTTGGCAGGTCTTATAGGCAAATTAGACAGCAACAGAGTCATTTCCCCATTCTGAGAATGAGCATCAACGCAGCATCAACAATTTGTAGATTGGCATCAAGGGTAATCTATGTTCCAATTGGTTGCAGACATGCACTGTTAAGATATTGGCAGCCTTGAGGTGCAAAAATAACACTGATACACTCCCTGCCGCATCCTGAACATGAGAGTCAACGAAGCGTCAACAGCTCCTGGTCTCTCATGTTTGGCAATGAAGGCATTGCATGGATCATCAAGTACATAACAGAATGATTGATCACCGTTATAGGCAGCAATATAATGTATCATAGGAAAAGCACAGATTTCAAATTAATCGGTATCCCAAATTGTAAATGCATAGTATTGGTTATTGAATACCCGATTTGATAAGGTTCAATGTTCAATCTGCAACAAAATGAGCCTTCTATGATTCGATAGATGGACCCGCTGGGTGACTGGCTGACAACCCACCCCATTTAGACTCAGTGGGAGATTTCCATTGAATCATACCCGAGTTGACGATTTAGGTTGATTGAAACCCCAGACTACCATTTCGGCAACGGTTTGGTTTTGACCTTGTCCAAGAATGAAAGTGACAGTCTGGAACCCTTGCTAACACTAGTTACATCCTGACAAACTTCTTTGTCTTCAGTCCAAATGGTATACATTGAACACTTCACCATGAATTACAAAGCCTCTACACTATGTTTTTCCATTTCAGTAGTATCATTTCTATCTGCAGATACAGATGATGTCTGACTCAATGTCTGGTAACAGTAGTTAAAGAGTGAAGAAAATGCTGGCATTGTTGTAACTTGACTCTTGATGCCAACTGTGGTTTTCACTGCAAATTGCCAGACTACTCTGCTTTTTGGCATTTACCAATGTGACTGTACACAAATTCCAAAGCTTATAGAATAGTAACGGAGTTGGCCATTGCTTGATTATGTTATTATTGATATTGACATATTCTATCAAACAAGGTAGATATTCAATCACTTGTCTGGTTTCTCAATCCTGGTTGTCAGATCCTCATGGGTGAGAATATGTTGATCTGCATTCAATCAGTTTACATGCATTATATCAGTCTCATATATCATCTTGTCAACGATTCAGTCAAATATGTCTACAACTCCAGGCACTGTAATCAGCAGAATGGGTTGGATAGCTGATGTAAATACTCGATGCTCTTGAGGTGGCATTATTAGACTTCCTAAAAGGCTGCAGTAATTTGAACTCAGCATCTGCAATGGATACCACTCTCATTGTTCACTGATTCTGGTAGGATTGTGATTCTGTGCTATATTCACTCATTAGTCACGGGTATTTCTCCACAAAATTGACCGCAGCAACCCCACAAACTCTTTCCTACTCAGCAATTTGAATATTATGGATACTGGTACCAAGGTAAATGTCTTCGCAGGACTGAGGGTATCCGCCACCAGCACTCCTTTCCTATCTGAATCACAAACAGGTATCATCAAAGCAACTCACGCTAGCCAAAAGTACTGCGCCTGAAACCAGATGTTGGTCTGGGCAGGAATCTAATGCTCATTGTCAGCATGTCAGGCTGTGTTTCAATTTGCATTTAGAACAGACACTCATTAGCCTGTCTGCCATACCTTGAAATTCTATCAAAATTGAGTATTGAGTATATTGAGAGCAGTACTCAATACAGAAATTCAATTATTTCGATCGAGGATCCCCTCACCAATCTCACTCTCCTGATTCTCCTGGATTTCTATAACAATGTTCTTCTTACACTGTGTAATCTCTCGCTGTTGTTGAATGAAATGCTGGGTTGACAGGTCTATACTATCATGCTACCAAACTGTATTGGAATATTTGGTATTTCATAAAGCAGAATTAGAAAGAACCATTGTGTGAAATATAAACAATTCTATTCTTTCAATCAGAGCTTACATTCGTACTACTACCAATCTATTGTCCACTATCTTCCCCACTCTACACTCTTATATTCTTCTTAGTACTTTCCACTGTCTTGAAATAATAATTAGCAATTACGCATTATCAGCCTTTACAACCATAGCAAGGATTACCTTTGGCGGTCTAATTACGTGCTCAGCATTCTCCATTCCTGTAACTACCTTCATTCAAGCAAAATCAATTTCCCATTGCATACTGGTTTCAACTTGAGTGCATTTGAAAAGGAATAGGTGTACAAACCTAGTCATATCTATGGTCATTTATCAGTTCCCTGTGTGTATACAATGCCTTATAATCATTACCCAATTCATTCTGCTCGAAATTGGACTTGGATATTACTCTTGGACACTTACATTTGTTCAGGCCTCCATTCTGCAGGTAGAGATCGGTCAGCACTACTCGGTGCCTCACAGCTCTATATGAGGATTCAAGTTAGTTGGGAGATCCATAGGGATAGTACAGAACCCAATCAGTGACAACTACAAAAGATGTATTTTGCAACTCTCAGTAGTTATAACTAATGTGATTGATGGGGCACAATGGCATACCGATTGCCAGTTACGTGTTGTGCTCTGTTTCTTTGTTCTTTGACTTCTGAATCCTGTTTTACTATAGCATTATTATTATTTCTTCCCAATGTCACCAAATCCATGTGGCATTATCTATACTTTCCAAATGCAGCTAGCGCCTAAATGTTATCAAAAAGTACGCAAATATCCTCTCCCAATCAAGGGGTATAATATAAAGCACTTTCAATCAGTTGTGACCTTGGATATTGCTCCACAGCTAGTTTTCCAGAAACCGAGGCTTTCATACTTTCTCCCATTTGTTGAACGCACTGTAATTGGGTTGCTGTATCCATTTGGCAATATTCTATATGTGGAGGTCAGAGTATGATTGGTAGATTGGACCTCAGTCTCCTGTACGAGTTAAGTTCACCAAATTGTTGCTCACATCATCCGCATTAGATTCATCGGGTGGAAGCTTCAATATCCAGCGTACCTATGATATCTCAGTAGCCATGGTTTTTGACAGTGCTGGTTCTCATTGGAATGTTTGAATTTGGAATTTTTGGTATCGTCTTCAGGATACTTAATGAAAGGTTCTGGTGCAGTAGAGCTATATGATGGGAGCTGTATAACTGGATTATTTCCCTGTAGTCCTGGAGGCACTCAAGGCGCAGCTGGAGAAGACAGCCATCGCCATGTAAACAGGGGAAGGGGGAACATTGGGGGTCTAGAATAGCTGCCATGAGGTATTTTGTATTGATCCTACAGTGGCCCATATATTCAGGATGCGTGGCTTACATTGGCATGCAGTTGGTAAGTTGTTGTCTTGTTCAATGGAAAACAATCGTGGAATGGATGAGTATCTGAACAAAGTCATTGTGAATGAGAGTAACTTTGCCCATATGGTTGATGAAATTGATTGGTGTGTTTCCCAAGAAGACTGTCTCAACTCAGCGCTGTTTAAGAACAAACTTTCACTAATCCCACACTGTCACCAGTGTATTGTTCCAAGCTAAATCTGTCCTATGGTAGGGTCATATTTGTTGTCAATAGTGGAGATCCATTCACTGCCACACGATGAATAGAATACAAGTTTGTAAACAAAGTATAGAAGAAATATGTGATTTAGAGTAAAACAGGAGGATAGTTGAATATACTGAAAATAGTAGTAATTTTCACCATAAAGAAGATCTTTTATATCCCATTCTGTTGTTATCATCTGTGGTAATTGACTGCAACTTTGATTTCCACAACCCGGCTGGAGAAAATGCGATCTGAATCAGATTCAACTGGTCTCTGCTTGTAATATGTTTCATTTGGTATACTGGGATATTTGATAGAGGCTTACCATAGTACAATTCATAACTGTAAATGGAATTGAGGTGATGTAGTATGATATTGCCAGGGGTCGCATGGACACTATATTAGATTTCATGATTAGCACGATTAAAGAGTATTTATATAAAGAGTGTGATTATGACCACAAACTGCATTCAATAAGGAGGACTGTGATTCAAGCACCACCAGGGATCATACACAGTTGGGCTTCTACTGAGTTCTTCATTCAACTCCTCAGGATCCCCTCTCCCATTAAACATCACTACCAACGCAAACACTGGAAAAGCCATCCAGGTCTGGATAATTCATGAGTATATCTACAGCTAGCCAGTGACTGGACAATGCATGGTATAAAGATGATAGATTGTGATTGTCAGCTAATGGAAGGCTTGAGCTTAGGTATAAGTCCAAATCATTTTTCCCGATAGTGCCGATTGCAGCAGCAGTTAATGAAATATGTATGATAATAAGTGAAACAATCGGTTCTCTGCAAACAATTGTTATTTGATGATTTACATGACCACTGAGGGGAATGTAGTATATATATCCTTGTTTAAAATAACAGCTGATTGTAAGGTGTGATGGTTTAACACTCACCTGTATGTGCTGACAGGCTATGCAGATGCAAATGCGATACAATAACCTTTGCTTGCTCATTGTTAACCATTCATGCCTAATGCACACATTCTGGCACATGACCATCACAGACCCTGAATCATTATTATAGTTTATCTCAATACGTTAACGAATCATTTCTTTTGTATGGTTATTACTAGTCATATATAAATGTGCTAAATGGATTTACTGCAAAAACCAATTATTGCATAAGTATCTACAGGAGACTCACAACCAACAAGGTCATCCAACATCCATGAATGAAGATCTATGACATGATAGAAGTTTCTTACCTGCAGACTGGGATTGACCCAAGCCATCATTGTTAGTCTTTAGTTGGTGAACCTGCCTTCCCATCAGTACATGGTCCATATTCAACTAAACATCTATTCATTGTATTTGTACCTTGTGAACCACACTGTGAAGATTGTCCCGATGCAGAAACCATGGACTCCCAGAAGCCAGATCTGACATATTCCTCTGACCCAACAAAGACACATGCTAATAGGGAGGTGGTTGGAGTGGACAGTGCAAGACGAAAAGTGTATGGTAAAGTGATTAGATTAAACATGAAGCATTGCAAATAGGTGGAACAAAGAAATACATGCCATCTATTTTGTTCCGCATGCAATTTTCAACTGGCTGAATCTTGTATCCAGGAAACAAAATCCTGAATAGAGATTGATCAGAGGTATTGCCTGTACAACTCCAAGATTGTTTCACTCCAATTTGCAGATTCCCTGCATAACTAGCACTCTGAAGTTGATTTTGGACTTAGTATTGATAGTTGGATTGAAGATGATTCTCATATCTTTTACATGACAGGGATACATTTAAATTTGTATAGTTCCCCTTTACGTATTTTCAATGTCTAGTGCCCTACAATTATCAATCTGTACATCGTGATTACTCACAAAGTGACCAAATGTATGGGAGAATGCACATCAGCAATTGGTAGTGGAAGCAACAGGATGAGCATCCTGCCGGGGGGATAATTGTGCCAGTCATTTGAATATCCGTCAAGCCTCAATTGATGAAATCTTTAGGTATTTAGCATACCTGATAACTGTATCATACATTTGGTAATATTAGAAATAATATGCACCACCCAACTCACAAGTTCATCTGCATTCTTGTGGCCTTGAGTTCGTATCCACAGGATGTCGCAAAAAGCTGTTATTCAGTATGGCATCATATCATTGGAGCTATACTGCTCCCACTCAGAAATCTTGATATATCTGGTACCAGCCTGCAATGGAACTGTGTAGATGGAATACAGAGACAGTGTTACACTCTCGTTGCTGCTGTTAGGAGTATGTTATATTCCAATCTGTTTGATACTAAATGACACAGCCCTAGATTGTAACCCAGTAAATTGTACTTCTTTGAATTGAAACAATCAGGTATTGTCAAAATGCCATTACAGAAGTGTTTCTGCTTTGAGAATCATTTTGCATTGAACTTTCAACTACTTTCGGGACTGACGCAGAGAATTGACTCGGGCCTTACGCATTGGCTGCAATGGATCGGATAACAAATCTTTTATGTTGAATATTCCACATCCATAGTTCTAGAGAGAATGATTGTGTCTCAATATCTCTCAGTATTGGGTATACTCCTTGTCCCTCCTCTGGGAGTCAGATGAAGTCTCTGAAGATCTCCTGTCTGCTCAGCTTGGCAAGATATTCAACCAACTCAGGTTGAAGAACAATGAATGCTGACAACCACCAGACACACTAAGCAGCAAATAGATAACTGGTATCAATAAAAATTGTTACAGGTTCTCGGAAAGTGTAGACAAGTTTAACAGGTACATTTTCGAAAGTAATCATCCTGGGGTGGTGCATCTGCAACTGCTGCTAATGGAATGGGTACTAAATTATAGATTGAGGTATAGGTACTATAAAACCACAATAACAGTATTGATTCATCTTTTGCTGGTAGGTTTTTGACTGGTTGCTGCTAGAGCTTGTTCTTGTCATGAATGAACAAATGTGATTCTTTTAAAGTCAGGTCTTCAGCATAAATCTCCTTCTGAACAATCTACCGACTGTGACCCTGCTGAGCAGTTGGCAGATATTTTCATATTGAATCCACCCATCCGTTAGGATATGGTATTTATCTGTACTTGGTTTTGAAGTATTACTGTTCCACCTTGATGTGGGCCATGGGTATGTATGATATCAAATCCCGAACTTGCATAAGTGGTTTCAAAATGATACTCTCCCATTTAATCATTGACGATTCGATTCTCTCCACAATACAATATCAGACCATCCCTTCAACTGTGACATCTTCGCATTTATTGTGTTCAGTAGTTTGAACATTCTGCTGACACATAGAGTAACAGTACATATCCCAATTTATTAATTCCTCCCTATAATGCAGTTATTCAGCAATTGCATCACAGATTTAATTGGTGACTAATGAATCCTCCCCCAACGTAGATTCAGTCACCCACATGAGGTTGTGACTCATCCTAACTGAGACCATGCGCAGAGCTGCTTGTGGGCTCATATCTTCAGCCAATGCGAAGAATTCTTCTGAGACTGCATGCTAGGATTGTGACTGCTCGATGAGCGGGAAGCCCCAGGGATGTGTGAGTTCACTTGGAACCAGGCCCAACAGATCCATATATTCTCACAATGTGTGATATCTGCTGCTTACCGATTTCTGCATAATTGCAACTTCAATGCACGTTGTTCTACCAGATATGATAAAGTGGGTGCGGTTGACAATTATGAGCACCAATAGCATTCTGAGATGACACTGTGGTAATGGCATCATAATTGCATTGGCTTAAGTGAATCATCTAAGCTTTGTGTAGTCAATCCTTAATCAATCAACATCTGCCACAACTGTAACTCAGTCAACTGCCACTTGGTTGACAAATACTATGCTGCTCTGGATTTGGCATTATGTGTGCCATTACTGCATTGGCTAGATCTGTACTCCTTGCATGCAAATCAATGTATCATTACTACTGCTATGAGACAACCCCTAACAGCAACCAGGATCATACATTATCCAGAACAAGTCTCAGTTGATCAATTTGCTTCTGGCTGATTGCTGATGGATACAGTTCCAATAGGGGCAGTGACAGGATATGAAACTGTTCACCCAGTTACTGAAACCTAGAGATCCACATACTCCATTGGAGTTTCAAAAGAACACTAATAATGATGCTCTGAATCCTCTTGGTATTTGCCCACTCTGCAATCAATTCTGGCAATACTTTCAATTTAAAGTCTATCAGCATTGGAAAGCTGCTGAATTGCATCAGCTACTCCTGGAATTAGTTACCGACTGATTCAAATGGCTGCTGGGTTGCCTGGAAGCCAAAATGCAATTGATAAATTTGAGAATTTTTTAACATCGGTACATTAATATCTCGACCACCACCCATTCCTATAACCATTCCATTGATTGAATTCTCGATGCTTTCAACAATCAGGGTTCTGTGCAATGATCTGTACACTGGCAGTAATTTGTAATCCAAATTATGCGTAATCTAACAACGAAAGGAAAATGATCACTGGAGACAGGCTCTGATGAAATTGTAATATGAACAGTGTAGGCATTCTGATAGCACCCTCTACCTGTTACTCAACAAAGTCACTCAGATCCATTCCGCAATGCACAAGACAATCCACTAGAGTGTACATCCCAAATGAAACGAGAATTGGAGGGATCGACAATGTCTAAGTCCACAACAGGTAGATTGAATGACAAGTTGGCAACTGGCCCGCATTGGATAAGAGAACAAAACATTCATAAATGTTGCACTGCAATGGAGGTATCTGTATATGGGGCAGCAAAAGTTACTACAATAATATTTAGACAGGTTCAGGTATATCAGAGTAGACTTTGACAATGAGCAACCACATGGCCAGATTCTGCGTTACTGGATGCAAACGAGTGATTGGAGAATGCAATTTATAAGGTAACACTGGTTGAACACATTGTTTTCCATAAATGATGCTGATAATCTACAAGACAGGTATCGAGGTAAGTGGGTAGTGAGGCTACTGGTTTAAAAATCACATTTAATGCAAATGTTATGCAAATGATACCATTTACCAAAGCAGAAATTCATGGGGCTCTGAACAATTCTGCAGACATAATTGTAGAAATTCACCTTTGTCAATCTGATACTGTGACAGCAGCCACCTCCAAGAGAATCAGTGACAGAGACTGGATAAATACAGTTCCAAGATTGGGATTCATGGTATCACTTTGAATCAGTGGAAGCAGTTTTCAATGCAATTATCCACCTGTATGATGCTGTTTAAAGCTTGGTGGGTGGAAAGCTGTGTTTGAAAACTCCCAAAACCCATTAGACTGCATGTATTACATTTCAGACATATGATTATTCAGATTCTCAGCCATATATCTAAGTCAATTCAGCAACTGCATATTGACATAATCCTTACTGCTGACTATTCTGTATGGCATCATATCAGCCCTATTGATGATGCATATCGATCCAGCAATAGAGTCAATTTGGTCCCACTGATGCCAAAACTTAATGACTGGCATACTGGTCTAGATACTAAGCAGCTGAAAATGTTATACCTTGCTCTTCAAGACTGGTATGATATTGTCTGTGGAAAGTTTTCAACTTACTGTGTGCCACCAGATATCTGCAAAATGCAGACAGCCCATCTTTGCAACTCCAGTGTTGTCTGGAAGAACAATTATGTTGCCCTGTATTCCAACAGGTATATCATTTGCGAGAAATGCACGCTAGTGGAATGTGCAGAGACATCAAGTATCTATAAGTCCGGAGTTGGGCAGTCCTTGATTATATGTACACAGCAAGACTCTCTTCCAGTCATTTGGAGGCTAATGTCACATTGGGGACAGCAAACATCAGTATCCCCATGGTGGTATTTTTCTGCATTGCTGGCGTAACCTGGCAGTTATTTAGGCACTTCTCATATCTGCTCCTCATGCCCCTTCTCATTTGTCCAGTAGATTGGAATATTATCTTTGTAGCATGCTGTATAGTGATAAATAAAAATCTGTAACCAGATGTCAATAAGTGCAGCAAAAGCAGCTGGCAAATTTATCAACCGAAACCACGTGACTTTGTACTCACATTGCGTGAACTGCGTGTGATATATAGTATTGCACTCATGATATACATGATTTCATATGAGATCTTAGAAATCGCTGATGTCCAGCATCCCCAAGATATCAGCTCAATGCAAAGTGAGAAGAATTAGGATGATTAGTGGGAGAGAATATTGGTTTTTGACTGTTGCAAAATAGAGGGTAGAGTGGTTGAAGTACAACGGGAGTCCACTGGGCTTGTTCCTCGAAAATGTAATCTTTCTTACTAGTGGTGATGGCAACCACTGAATGATATTATTGGTTGAGTGAGTTTTGAATTATGCCTTGAAAGAAGTCAAATTGACATTCAACAGAGTGTGCATTGAGTCAGTATGTACATTGCATTCTCGTTCCAGATCCATCATATGGTACAATGGCTGGTGTGGATCCTGAGTATCTGCCATGTATTTGCTGAATTCATCAACATAGTTCTTCAATATCATGAGGAAATGACCTTCATCATTGGTGGATACAGTACATGTTCAAGATTCTGTTCAGTAGCCTATACCACTTTCTGCGCATACGGAAGATGATGGGGAATGGTACCCAGGTGCCTGAGAATTAAGCAGTTTAGCCAGAAGCGAGTGATACCCTGCTTGCCTAACCACAACCCTTTGTAACCTGGCAAGCCAGTAAAAGTAATTCCAGCATACTGAAGTGCAGTTCCTCTTCAACCTCAACAACGATTACTGCTCTCTCCTCCCTTGTTTGTTGCTTTCACTGATTGTCTTACGCTCAGATGGATCATTGAACATAGTTACCTCCAATGTCACTCACAGTGGGCAACTACATTCTGCAATGTTTAGTATACATGTCCAGACAGTTTCATCACTAGCATCAAGCTTATTAAATGCCGTTGCTCTGAGTATTCCTATGTTTCTGGTAAGACAATCCTCTCCACTCTCACCTGGATTGCAATCTGGATCCACATGGCTCTCTAATATCGAGTCATTCATTGGCTTACTGACTCTACTATTGGGTAGCTGTACATTGTTACTCATGTCATCCCAACATTCATACCACTTCACTATTATACCTGATCCGTTTACCTCTTCCTGGCAACATGGTGTTTATAATACAGATGATTGACCAGTAGCTGAATCAATCCTGGACTTGTATGTCTTAAACAATCGCAATCCAAGTACTATATTGTATGCCTGGATCAGGACAATCACCACCTCCAGTGTGTGCACAGGGGCAATATATTGGACATTCACAAATCTCTGATAGCTCTGCTATACATTTGCAATCCCCTGACACTCAAAGCTGCAAGTTGTAATATTTGCTGTTTTGTGGTGTAGTTAAAGTATAATGGGAAGTTGTGGAGATATGAAATAGCTTGAAGTGCCCCTAAGGATTAGTACGTTTATTATGTGCAATTCACTGGATTGATTGTGCATATGAACTTTATGTAGCACATGCAATGAATTTGGTCTCATGGTGCTTTACAACCATAACCTTGAAATGAAAGTTTTTGGAGTGTCTCGGAAAACCCTGGGTTATAATATTAACCAATGGAGTTGAATGTACTCCGGTAGTACCATCAACACCCGGTTTCTAAATTATCTGAATCCAAGGTGAAATTCATGAATTATTTCTTGCTGAGCAGCAAATCGAGAACAATGCAGGTGTGTTTTGGCTACATTTGATTAGAGGAGGATTGGCACTCGATTGGTGTGTGGTTGTTTGGAGAAGTATTGTTATCATGGTGATTGGCACATGTATATTTCACACACTAAAATGTGTTGTATTCAGCTGACCAATAACATGGACAAATTACTTGCAACTTCCCCGTTGCATAGGGCTCCAATGTGATCCAATGTATTGCAGAGAAATTATCCTCCTGGACTGCCATGTATTTGATGTGCATTGGTGGTTCTGCTGGCTAAGATATGGATATTGGGAAGCTGGTTTACTCACCATGTTGTTGAAAAAATTCTCCTGACAGATATTGCTGCTTACATAACTGTTCGTATTGTGTTTTGTGCCATCCTGCTTTATCTGTTCATCTGGGGCTCAATGGGATTGCTTATGGATACTGTCGAATTGCGAAATCTTTGTGGTTAATAGCCTCATCATCGAGGTGAATATATCATATGGTTCACTCAATTGGTGTTGCTAATGGTTCATGTCATCCTGCAGGAGCCGGCCAGCTGCTGTCCAATTTTATTTGATTCTATTGCAGTCGACGCTCACTGATATATTCACATCTTTTAGTATGTGGTAGTCCTACTGCCGTAAGGTATGGAGTCTCCCGTGACCAGAACAGTGCATTCTGTGGATTTCCTCGATGATGGCCATGAAGTGTTTCGTACAACAATTTGTCTCCCACCATACCATTCATAGCTACCTCAGCTAATTGGAGAACAGTGTCTGTCTCTGTACCTGGTCTCGACAATATCTCCATGTAACAGCCAGGCCTGCTGCATACTGAACAGCACCGGCATCTCTCTGTGGTAATTAGTGGTGATATTGATTGGACCATAGACAAAAACATGATCATGAAGTGACTGAGCCCCTTCACTTCTTAATTGCACAATCATGGATTCGGCATATCAAAGGGTCTTGTTTGTATTGATTGAGGTTGAATTGAGTCTCTTCAGAATTCCCAGTTGGCTTCATTCCATTTGGCACTCTGCTTACCTAGTTGACAAGTGCATTGGATGGCGGTGTTATGTATCACTCGCTGCTCCTCCAGTATCTTTCACATATCTGTGATGCTATACTATTTAGTTACCCTGATCCAGCTTGGGTTGTCTCTGATACCATTGCTCAAGCTACCTCTCATGCCAGCAGTGTATTCTTTATCACTGTGTTCAATCACCTCACAGATTTCATTGTCCTTAAGTATGGAAACAAGTAGTGTGTCAATTAGAGTTAATTGGGCTGGATGTGAGCTTAGATTTTCTGTACATGAATGAATTCTAGCCAACTGCAACTTGCCACTGGCAGCTTCTCCCAGAGGTGAAGTAGACAATTGCTGTGAACAATATTACACTGGGTGTTGATTTCTGTCAGTTATATTGTTTCTGACATTACGGGTACAATGCCTGTATTGTTATGAGTGCAACGTATCAAATTAGCGAAGACTTAAATTGAGAGTAAGTGTACATATTCCTATACTTGAATGCAAATAGATGGGATGGTGGTAGAGTTGCACATGAGAGTCAGTAAGTCTAGATGGAAACATTGATCATAAGAGATTCAATACAAAGCTATGTGCCACAGCTGTGAGATGTATGTACCAGGCATTGCTCTGCATTGTGTCATGTGTTGCCATTACATGCTAATACAGAAACAAATGGTAATTTCACAACCAATATTTGAAGAAACTATTTTTTCAGAAATCCGTCATGTTGCAACTTATTAGACTGGTACTTACCCTATAGTATACACTAATTAAGCACAATACTTTACTTTCTTCAATCCAAAACTGTTACAATTCAGTGGAACTGTATTTATTCTTCAGCATCTAAGTTGACTGGAATTTGAGTCAGTATAAGCCAAGACCACAATTCCAAATAAAGTTCAGATGCTAGTAAACTGCACTTTTAACAGGTGAATATTAATTTGCAGCCCTGAGGAAAGCACTGGCAAGGTGCACTGGCTTGATAATACAGGGGTTCTTAATCTCAACGACTAATACAATATTTGTTCAAATCAATTACAGCTGACAATTTGCAACTTGCTCTGCTCTAATTTCCTCATCTTATCCCAAGACTCAACTTGATGAAATCCTTTCCAAGAACAATCTAATCATTACAGTCATGAGAAAAGGTGCCGTGAGGATTATGAAAATCCTACCATTCTTTGTTCAGGAGGAAACCACTGGTAATGTATCATGAAACCTGGTAATAGATGTTGGACAGGTACAAAAGGTGAACCCCAAATGTCTCCAACAAACATCGTGCATGATCTTGGTATTGAAAGTATAGGTCATGAAAACAAGGGATGGTGTTGTTCGACGCAGTTTGCAATATTCAACATGAAGGAGCAGGTATATGATACTGGCCAAGTTGAATTCATTGAAAGTGATCAGCTAAAGTAGTTGTCCAATGCTCATGATAATTCAAGCTTGTGAAGTAATACTGAATATAATTGCCAATAATTGTATGGTGTTCTGTGATGCTAATGTCTGACTGTAGATTCCGGCTAAAGCTCTGTTGTTCTCATTGCTGGAACAGTATAAAATGAGTATAATGAAGTCTTCAGGATGAAAGGCTGTTAGAACATATCGCTCAGGTACCCTTGCTGTTCGGATAGCTTATCTGGCATCACATTATTGTGTTGTCAAGATTGCCTCAAGTTCTCGACAGGCTATCATGCTTATGTATCTGTGGTCTGTATGCAGTACACTCCTAGCTAGGGCCATTCTCAAACAAGATGTCAAATATACATGTGACAGCTCTTAACTTCAACCACGTATGGTACGCAATTTTATGACCTCATATGGTTCTTGGCATTGGTAAGTGCCTCCATAAAACATGGTCTATAAGTGCACTATAGCCGCCAGTATGGTAGGTATTAACACAATTGTAATTACTTACTGTGTACTGAGATTCCAACTGTTCAATGCTAAACCATACTTATCAGTATGTGTTGGGATCATTTGGCTATCATTTTGTTGTGGGATAGCAAAAAGTATCTCTATCACAGTCTATTTCAAACCCCTCATGCTTTAGCTTGGATTCTGGTAGCAATTTCACATTTGGGTAAGTACTGACCCATATGGGGCGATATATGTTTCCTCTCCTCTGCACTGCCTGTGGTGCCTTCAGAATTTGCTTTTTGAAAATATGACTGTGACTGACCTTGTAATGGGTGTATAATTGAAGACTCATTTATACAGTGCCATATATGCAATTAAGTATCACAATTTCAACCATCATCATTCTCCTGCCATTGTGCTTAAAACTTCATAAGAATCCCACTGGACACAGACCCATACCCAATGATACTGCAATGTTCCTCACTGCAAATGCCTTGAAAATGATCTCTAGCTACACTGAAAAATGATGAAACTCAGTGTATTTTTCAATACTGTGCAGTATTGCGCCATACATATGACTAACAGTCTCTATCTCAATGAACAGCTTTGAAAGAAATCCATGGCTCAGTTGCAGATTGACTGATAGCATGGCATTTCCCATTACTACTGTTTATGGTACAATACACGCTGCTACCTCCATTTGTGTACTCTCCGCCTTCAAAAACATCTTTTGCTCAGTTGGCCTGAATTCGTTTTATGGTATCTTCAAATACTACTCTGTAGAGCATTGTACTAATATATACTGGCTTCTCTCAATCCAGCGCCTGTGAAGAAGTCTTTGGCTTGATTGGAGTTGAATAGTACTATGGTTAGTGTTAGAAACGGGTGCGGGTTACCCGCCAGCAGTCCGGGTGTGGATTTGAAATACGATTCTGTCTGATTCCTGACCCGTCCAAATATCCGACCCGTGATGTCTTGGCGGGGTTGTTGCCCGGACAGGATAAAGCCTGCGGAATTTTAACTGGGTTGAACATAGACAGGAGTTCCATTTTACAGTTCCTTCAACTTTCACTCCAAATCAGTATCTGAGTTCCGATGGTATCATGACATGATCGAGGTGTAGATTGTGCAGTACTAGCAGCGCTTCTACCTCCCACTCTCAGATTCGCGATCGGACCAACATTCGTTAAATTCCTGTAAAATAACAACATACTGTATCTGAAATTCGCGGGTTTTCGATTGTGACTCAACGAATATTGGCCCGATCGCAAATCTGCCAGTGGGAGGTAAACAAGCGGCTAACACTGCACACTGTATGTACTGATTACGTCATCATACAATCAGAACTCAGAAATTTAATAGGAGCTAAAATTGTGACCATAAAATGCCGGATTTTGGTGTTCAAACTGCCCCATTTCCAACGGTCTGGATTTTTGTGAGATAAGACCCGTTCCCACTATCCGGTTTGGGGTGGAACCGGAACCAGAACTAACCCAGGAGTATGGACCGGTTGCTAACACTAGCTATGGTATTGCAAAATACTGCTGTGTATAGCTATATACCTATAGATACTCACTAATTTCTAAACCTCTGCCTGTAAAGTGATCTTTAGCTTGGTTCTAGTTTGACAGAGTCACCAGTAACATTCAGTAGTTCAATGTAAGGCTCTGTACATATTGATACCAGGTTTTCTTGCACCGGCAGCTTTAGAGATTTTTGGCTTTATTTCAGTTTGACTTAGATGCAGATAATCTGGAATATCTGACTGTTTAGGTCTGTACCTGCCAGGGTTTTCTTTCCAGTGAACATATGACAATACCATGTCTAGTGTGCCTTCCAAGTAAGCCTGTAGTGTGAAATAGTAACAAGTACTTGTCGATATTTGACTGTACTGCATTTCTCAATAACCATCTTACGAGATTAATAGCCCCTCTATTATTGACTTTTCAACCCATTTAATGATCTGGTAGTGTGCTGTGTAATCATCGTCGTTGATACATTGTTCAATGACAGCTTCAGCTGTGAGCATGATGAGTGACATCATATGTTGGGCTTTGCCCTAATCATGAATCCCATACAGTTACCCCTCTATACACCCTCCCACGGTCACTGTGACTCTCAAAGCTTGTCTATATCTACATCTACCTGAATGCTATACACCCCGCCAAGAAAACCGGCCATCTGCCCTCTGTCACCACTTGCCATCAGCTGAAACAGCAAGTGCAGCTTACCAACCATCCTGACCCCAGAAATCAGGACTATGTTTAGTTCCAGGCTCTCCAATAAACCTTTCGTGATTGTGATGATGGTGACAGTGATTTGGAAGAGCTTCCAAGGAACTCAAAGATCTTAATTGCAATGAAATCTCAGGTTCGATGTTACACTACATATCCATACCTATTCTTGCAGAGTTCTATCGAGCGATCCATCTTTCAATTTGTTTGGTACAAGCAGATTCAAGTGTTCAAAAAGTGATGACATTGACATTGGTGATGGCCAGGCTGCCAATGTTGAAGATGATGATAATGATGATGATGATGTTGATGACAGTGGGTATCTACACAATGATATGCAAACTCATCATGATTTGGTAATCAATGGCAACTGAGGAAGACTCCTGGTGAGAGCCGAAACTGAGATTGAGAGGGGAATGCAGTGCTAGCCCACAAGCATGAGAGCAGAGAAGCCTCGGAAGGTTGTGACCAGAAGGTCCTCGCTGAAACCCCTCATTACTTCTGGGTACCAATTATTACTGAAAGGTATAGCATGTGGATAATAAAGAGCATGGGGGAGAAGAAGACGAGGAATATGAGGATGAAGAGGATGAAGACAAGAGTGATCCGCCAGTTCCATGGGAATGAAGAAAGAAAGCACCTATGAAATGCTGGTCGAGAGCCACAAAGAGTTCTGAAGTTTGACTTTCCATTCCCTACTGTGACCTACTGTGACTGATGTGTACAGGCTGCAAATGATGCAGTTCACTAGGATAGAAACCAAGAAGCTGGCCTTGCTAGAGATGAAGACAACGGTAACTTTGCGGATATTGATGACATAGTACTTGCAAAGGCACAAGATCTTGCCAGAATGACAACCAAGAATGCCACCATGCAGATTCTCGAGAGCATGAGGGCTGTGACCATTTCTACAGTATCTCGCTTGCATTGTAAAAGATAAGTGCATGGAATGTGGCAACATGGGAGGAAAATGAATTACTTTCCGCTGATCTACGCAGACCCAACACAGGGTGTTGATACAAGGGGCGCCTTGGGTTCACAGAAGAGAACACAAAGGAGGTTGCGAAGGTCTTTCAGCAGAAGTGGGAGTACTATGAAGAGACAGTGAAGGAGATGAATACAAAAGGCCGTGTAGCCATTTTGGCAATCTTCAAAAGAGTGCAAACAAATGGAGTGAAGCGTTTCCTACACACAGTGAGTCTTATGATACTCAAATATGGAGATATACTGTACTGACCAAGAAGGTGGCATAACTCAGGAATCACGGCACACATACAGTACTCAGTGTAACACCAACCAAAATTCCTCCACGAGTCCTACACAATACCGGCTATGGAGTGGGCTACAGTCAGCTGATCCACAATTGCGGAAGATGTCATGAAAAGTTTAAAACTATGTTTGACAGCTCGGATTTCAGCTTGCAAGCAAGCACACTTCTCTCGGTAACTCAGACCTTTAAAGGAACAACAGGGAGAGATATACTCAGGACATTGGTTTCTTCTGCAATTCTTCCAATCAGCAGTAAGTAGCCCATAATGGCGTAGCTGAACTAACATTGATTCAAACTGCAATGTACAGATGCGAAGACCCCAAATAGTATGAAGCATTTTCAAAAGCTTCCCCATCACTGCCTGTGGAGCATTCCAACTGCTAGGAAGCTCAAATGGCGCGCACTAGAGCATTGAAGCGCCAAGTTGGATCGTACTCAGGATAGAATCTATCACCCCATTCTCTCTACTTGGCTGGACAAGTTCAGAATCACATCTGATGCCATGAATGGTGAACAGAAAGAGTTAAAGCTGATCCATTTAGGATATTCATGCAAAGAAGATAACATATAGTAAAGTTTACATTAGGTGAACTACCACCGCATTACAATACAGTGCAACCATTTGAATTGATTGTGCTTACTGACCCCTATAGAATTGAAAGGTACTACTTGGTATCCAAATCAATGAGTGATAATATCTAGACAGGCAACAATTCTGAACTACAGTGCAGTCCTGCTTCATAGTCACAAGTATTTTCTACTACATGAAATTAAGTTAAATTACTGTGGACTCCAAGATTTCACTTTGAATCAACGAATACTCATTGCAATAGTATAGTATAATGCAATACAAAATGCATCATACTACTTGCCTTGACCTATGTTCGGACTGAACCAAGAAAGATTGAACTATCGTTACATGCAAGTTAATATGTAAAGACTGTAGGGTGAAATAGCCCATCACTGTCTGTCGGGTTTGAGTTTAGGGTCCTGCAGAGCCGCATTCGCAGGCTAGTCTCCATCTCACATTTGCCACCTCGACACCTCAGTTCCATCCGTTATCCACCTCACCATGTTTGCAACTTCTGTCTCATTTTATTTGCTACTTTGCATCTGTTATTGCAGGTCGCACTTTTGCCAATCGATACCTAATCACCATACCCTTGGCGTTCTCATCCTATGATATCATGGCTAGGATGTCCACAACAACTGTTTTTGAGACAATTGCATTAGGTGGATATGGTGGTCCAATGGTGCGGACAATGGATATTCGGCCAGGATGGAGGAGGATCCAACTTCAACATGCGAATGTGATTGGAAGTGGAAGATATTGCCCCAGCGAAGAAGACCAAAATCATTTCCTGCACGTTCAGCTCAGCCACACACAAGAGCAGCTTGTTAACCAGGATGATCATCAACTGTATGTTCGAAATGATGGTATATAGTGGGTTGACAAGACTATTGGCACTATGATTGGCCAGAGGAGGAGGCAGCTGGGCAAGAGGCAAAAACTTGCACAAAACTGGCGAACAGTTGAGAAGATATTATCGGAGCATATGTGCAGCAGGTCGGGGAGGTTCTGCAAATGCATTTGTTGAGACGTCGTCAATGTCGAGCACATGACCATCAAGAACAATACTTCGGGACACAGTCTGTATTGGTAATGGCCACCCTCAGGAAGCAGCCTCATATCTATAGGATTCTACCTGTCGACCCATAAAAAGCCTTGTACTGTGTGCTCAGTACAACTGCTTGGCACTCCACATGACCAGTATACTAGTGGTTCAATCTCCAAAGAGGCTCGGGCTGGAGGCCTTCGAGCAGCATTTGAAGCAGATTACAAATTGCTGCTGCCTGACTGTTCATGACCGGTGTTCCCAGATATTGTCCAATACTGTTCAAAATCGATATATACAGTCATTCAGCTTTCAGACACCTACCATTATTGGGCTACCATTAAATCTCAGATTGATAGAATGATAATATCAAGAATGGAGGAAGTCAACCAAAACAGTCCATGGAAGGTGGAACAACTTGTGAATATGTATCTACCATGCTTTAACCTCTCTGATGAAGATAAATATGGTCACATATGAAAAAAATGAATGAAAATATGCAACACACACAACTGGGGAGGCATACACAGTAGGACTTCGAGATCTTCGAACTAACACGCTGTGTTGACTATGGCAGGAAGAAGTTCAACTTATCAATGAGTGCCAACAACTGGGTGAATTCCATCCTCCCCTCACATTTGGGCCGCCATCAATTTAAGGCCACCGACTGATGAAATATTTTGGAAAATATTACCACTACTAATCCAGTGTTTGAAGAGGGTGGCGTTCTTCGGATTGCATGTTTTCATGTCATAAATTTGAAGTTTCTGAATATCTACAGTGGTGGGAACTGGCAGAGCCATGGTATTAGACTGATAGTAGCTGTGTTGCATGAGGTTCCCCACTTCGCCAAGCTGAAGTTGTGTTACAACATTACTTGTCTCGTTGAGGGCGCTCTGTACTGCTACTATCACAACAGGATGCAGGTAGTTGGAGAATGAATTGGGAGGTTTGATATATATGGCCTTCTGTACCAGTGCGATTCTTGTACAACCATCATCACACAGTGAATTACGGTATCATGATAGGTGCAGAGAGTGACCTTTGGTGGTATAAGATGGAACATCTCATCCGGTTGGCAAGAGTTTCATCAATTTCCCACCCAACACACAAGATATACTCGTTTGGTAGGTACTGGCCAAGGTAACTAGATCTATTATAATGGTAACGGAATCGTTCGACAGGGCAGTACAATACTCAATATTCTACAGAAGACATGGGCAATAGCCTGGAACACCACTCCACAAAGATGGTTGAAATTGCACAAGAAGCAACGGAAACTCTCGCCCAGATAACTTGCGATAGTGGTACCAGAACGAATCAATCCATCAGGGCATGTGCATCCATGGAGAAGGGTTACATTGGATTACCTGGTGGAGGAATTGGAAGATCAAGTCAGATACTATACTCATTACCAGTGAGTAATAGTATTTACCACACAAGATTGACAATTAGTAATCAACTACAGGGTGCCTCAAAAATCCAATGCTGATGAGATCTTAGAACTTCTACTAGAGGAAGAACGGAGAAGATATGAGGCTGATGAAAGTCCTCACATTGACTGCCTTGACACGTTAAGTGTAGTGAAGGAATGGAAAGCTCTTCATGGGCAATCAATGTGATCATGAATCAAAACACCTTCGTGAACTACAGGTGGAGCTCATCAAAATCATGACAGAGAGGAGAGTGGAAGTTGATGTGCTTCACAAGGGGGTCAGAGGCCACAAGAAGGCAACGACTATCATTGAAAGGATTAATGGAAGATGTACACAGTTCGACAACTTGGTGAAGAAATACCACGGTGCGGGTTGCAAACTGGGGGAGGCAAACGTAAGACAATTATGAGCCAATGATATCCGAGAGAATGGTATAGAAAATAAAAAGTAATGCGATATCAACATGTATAAGTCAAATTCTGATTGGGCGGTATACCAGTATGTTGGGGATGGTATAACGTGGTCCTACATCAGCAAAAACTAAATTTCCTTCCTTAGATCTATTTAGTTTATTGTATCCACAAACTCAAAGAAAAGGAATTCAAGGTTTTCCTGAAATATGGCATTGCCTTGCTGTTCGAGCGTGTTGTTTCAGTTGTCGCGATGCTTTTTTCAACCATCACAACCAGGGTACCCACTTTTGCGAATTTGGCAATTCGTACGTGACGAACGGTGCACACTTCCTTCGCAATATCGTAAATCATCTCTCAGCATACAGCTACCCCACCCAGCTCTAGGTGTCCTCGTGATTAAGATAGTCCTCGCTCCATACATCCAATAAAGTGTTTAGTTCTGGGTTTTAAAGACCATCCTGGCTTAATTTGACCAATGATAGTTACCATGTGGAAGTGGTTCACAATATTTAATTCTTCTCACAAAATCGTCAGTACCTGGCAGTCCAACCGTCACGGGAGGGTCACGCATAATTGCGATTAAAATATCACGTGTTTGAGATCAGACTTCAGTAAACCATCTGTTCAGTTACATTTACTACTATGATGATATATCGACGAAACCTAGAACGAAACAGCAGACAATGGAAACCCTAAATCCGATCACTGACACCATCCCATACCTCCCTGGGACATCGCACCCGCTACCATCGTACTTTCATCGAATAATCCTGTATTCTGAACCCTGGTCAGGTTGGTGATCCTGGTGATGTTGTTGCTGTTGCTGTTGCTGTTGCTGGAGGGCACACACTGGCTGCTGTTGGTGATGGCAGACCCACCCATACGCAGAACAGTTGAGAATCACATGCCAGCCTCAGTAGCAGTAACAAAGCTGCTGAGACAATGAAAAGAATTGTCGGGCTGCTCTACCAGCTCCTCCGGGACGTAATCAAAGAAGTCATCATCAAAGCTGGCCTTGTCGTTGTGAGGTCGCGCTATGGCTGGGTCCGTAGCAAATGAGTTGATCCTTGGGCATATCACGCTGGGAATATTATCTATCATTTTGGATTTACCCTTTGACAAGGAAGGATGAAAATCCGTGTTGGGACAAGGAAATACATCTATGCATGCACTCTTAACTGCATGATTAATCTTTCTTGAATCCCACTTACGTTGTGCTCCACCTCCTGGACCACACTATGGTGGGACCCTACGCTTACCTGTGTTCCCAGCCGACAAAGAACCGCGGATGGCCTTCGCATTGATGGCAATGAATGTCTGGTCAATTCTATCAAACAATGATCCATCTTTCATTATAATATGTCGTTTGCCATACAAGTATGTCTGGTGAATAAGATCCACAATTTCGGTCACTGCAAATCGAAAGTTGCATTCCTAATGTGATTGTCAAGACAACGATTAATCAAAATCGGAACTTTGAAGTTACCGCACGAACGTTTGTGGGGCATGTAAACCTGTTCTTGCGAAATAGCCTGGCTACCATTCTGCAGATCTCTGGAGGCAACTGAATTCATAATCTGTAAGTAGAGTCAATTCAGATCTTGCAGCGGTATACCATTGCTGCAAAAGAGCAAGTAATCTTTGCAAGAGCTTCACGTACAATGTCAGCAATGAAAACAATCGTTGAGATGATTCATTTACCACTGACATGTAGGCATGTGCAGGGTCTGAGTTTTTGTGGGCTGGATCAATCCTGGCGATTTCTGCATACCACCAACTATGAATCTGGGCAGTCTTCACCGCATTTGTGGCAAAAGGATTCAGAAACAATCCATACTTGATAGCTATAGGCTTCACACGTGCCATGACCACCGCCAGATTGGCTGATAGGGTTGTCTGGGTGTTGTATTGAACACCAATGATGAGGCCTGTCATGTCGTCAACAAAGGGCTCATGTGGCCACAGATTTCCAGCTGTCCATGCAACCAATTGCTCACTGGCTTCGTTTGAATCCTTCTTCCAGTAAGTATATACATTACCAGGTGCATTCAATCATTCGAATGCTTACTCCAATGACTTCTTGAATGCCGGTGACATAGGCTTGCATTCATCCTCCTCTTCTAACACAATATAGACTTCCGGATGCTCAGGACTAAGGGGTTGTGCCCAGTGAGGAGTTGATTCAGTTGCCGCGACTTGTTTTCCAAGTGTTGACCTGAAGGAATTGTTTCATGGACGCTTACCAATTGATTTCCTCGATTGCCGCCAAAGCGGCTTGTTGTCGGAGTGTTAATTGTCAGCTCCATGATGATTGGAATTGTCAGGTATCGTGCTGAAATTATCATTGAGATCTTTGTCCTGGATATATCGTCTGCTTCTCCTGGTGCAGGAAGAAAGCGGAGCAGGAGGAGAAGGGCGGCGCCTTCTGGTCATGATTTAAAAAGGCAGCGAGTGATAAGTACGAAAAAATTGAAGCACTGACAAAGGAAATGGGAATGACTGTAGAGCAAATGAATTGAATCGTTGTGTAAAGGGAAGCAAGCGTTGATATGATTAAAACCATCATCGTCATGTGTCTTTTTATCCTGTTGATGATTCAAGGATCTTGGCTTGTCCCACCACTCATACTTCCAACTCCTTGTATGGATGATAACTTGGAACTCAGAATGTCAGTTAACAAGCATGGCACAAGGTTGAAGATTGGCTTCCTTTGACTATAATTGTTATCGCAATGAGCTAAAAAGCCTTTCCATTTCACTAATCATTCGGGTTAACTTCTGCTGGGTAAAGATACTGAACTACCAGTTACATGGCAGTCATACACATAGTCCTAAGTTAGCCACTATCCGTTTACTAAAAACAGATGTCTCAATGTTTAATCCCAACATCGTGAACTCTCAACACAGCCTTTCATTCATGAATTTGCTTGATGTTGTAATAAAATATTCAAAACATCAAAAAGAGACCCAAAATCTAACCAAAAAACACCAAATTATCACCCATCCATTCACCCTCCAAAGTGCCAGAGGAATACCCACCCAGAACGCAAATCCTTGGACAACCGTCCAGCCAGTGCATTCCATCTTCACAATGAAAAATTTGCAGTTGGGCAGCTGCTTGGACAATTCCTATTGGCCAAAGAGTCTGCAGCAGGAGGATTCACAATGTGATCATGCTCGTGTAGCGAAGCCACATTCTCATCAGTAACAAGGCTTTGCTCCTAATATGGAATGAGCCCAAGAGCATGGTTTCGGATGACTTCACAGTATCACACCTGTATTAGAATCATCTTTCAAAGCTTCCATTCGAACTTTTGAAAGCCTCTTTTCATTGACGGGAAGCTTCTTGAAGTTGGGTGCCACATCTCACCATCATCATCCAATCCCTCCCCAATATCATTGAACATATCCTCGGCTGGCACTGGGAGGATGTCATCCAGTGGAAGATAGCTGCGGCCACCATCAATAGGCGTCTGGGCACCAGCTGTGCTGTCAGCTTGTTGGCTATAATATACGACGCAAAAAAGCATTGCGTTACTTAATTTCATTGTTGCCATTACCCATCTGGCAGCAGTATTGTTATCACAGATTGGGGCAACATGATGGGCATATTGACCACCATCTCCATTCGGCGCCTCATGGCTGCCCCAAAGCTCTCGGATTTTCCAGCTTGGGTCTGGTAGACCAGCAATTCAATGATTCATGATTGCCAAAATAGTCTTATCAATGATTGATGTAACTATTGCAAGTATAGATTTGTCATCCTCATTCCAGTGCCATGAGAATGGCTGAGTATTGTTTTCACGTACCGTCTTCCCAGCAATGTTTAGATCCACATCGGTGACAGTGAAGTTGAATGGCTCGACATGGAAATCGGTCAAGGCGTCGCAACTTACCTTTCTCAGCAATGACCTGTGTTCAGAGGTTTCTTCCACATTGTCTTCATTATCTACCCAGCATCAGGAAGAGCAAAAGAAGCATCGCAGCGATGAACTACATACCAATGTGCACAAGTTTGCTCTTCTTGGTTGGGGTTTCTTTGAGCCTATACTTCCATTGCTGCAGGCCAATCTCCACGAACTCGTCCAGTGCTGCCTTGAGTTTCTCATCATTGAGGTTAGTCTTGTCTGCCATGTACCGTTTTCAGCGCAGCCTGTTGGACACCAGGTTATGGATTGTAGAAATGCAACGATCAATTAGGAGATCCAATTGCTTGGGGCCAGCGTCTTACATGTTGAAAATGCTCATGGACTGGGCAATCTCCGAGACGCGCTCTATCACTTTGTTATCCATCGGTTGTGTTGTCAACCCTTCTCTTGCCAAATTGCCATGGTTACTGCTGCCCATTGGCTGACTCTAACACCAGCATTCTTTGCCTACACACGGAGTTGTAAAGTCAGCATGGGGATTGTAGTACTATCTGCGACGACTGATTTCGGCAACCAGAAGGCATCACATTACATTTTTGGTACTCAATGGTGGTTACTAATTGAGTGGTGGATATTGAATGCGTGTTACACTAAATAAGCATCAGGAGTCTTGAATATATTGTCAACAGTGATGCGATGTGGTAGCAGAGGTGAGGAGAGTTTGTCAATGGTTCCGGAGATTGTAAGTCAGGTGGGCAGGTATGGTGAATATATATATCGGCTTGGAGGGTTTTCTTGATCCGGTGACATCATCTTGGCTGCAATTCAGCTAGGAAACAATTTGCTTAGTATCATCTAAACACTCTGATTCATCAACTGAATGCTTAAGTTCATCATAAAGACAACTAAAAGCATGCTCTGCAGTCATATCTCACTTGTTTGTCCTTGCTCAAAATCTTGTGTGCCATGACGATGTCGCTGGGTCAGTATCTCCCAGAAGGCATGGTTTATAACTGGTAAGAACATAACAAAAAGTAACAACCATAAATCAGGCAATGGGCGTAGGAGGGTATTGTAAAGGTGCAAATCATTCGCCGTGATGAGCTTAATTCAGATGCAGTGTGCTTTTCGAGTTCCAAACGATGGTGAAATTGTGAGAGCGATTAAACACTTTGCAAACGTGTAAAGGAAGATGAGAGAAATTCTACGAGAGCGGTAGGACCCCTTTTTGCAGACACGTCAATTGAGGTATGGCTTTTTCCCAGAACCAGCCAGTATGAAAGTATATGAGTAGCTAAAAGACTGTCGAGACGCTTCTTAACCTAGTTGCGATATTTCATTTCGCTAAACAAACATGGATCCTTGTCAACAGTGTCTTTAATGCTTGAAGATGTACACCTACATTGGCACATACCTCACTGACCTCAGTCGCAACCACAAAGAAATGATAGCATATGTATCAGGCGACCAACTGCCACATGATGGTTTTGCGATCCAGTGCAACAGTATTTTACTTCCATTTGTTCATGAACTGCATCGCAACGCATTTCTTCACCTTTCCGACAATTATTTGAGCGATACAGAAACCGACATCGAGAATGCGTATATTGATCCAGAGCAACCTCCACTGCGGACCTGTATTTATGGAACTCCACACTTGGACAACTGTCTAGCCAGCAAGCCTATTAGTAACAATTATTTCGATATCATTGATGATGAAATTGATCAATGGTGAATTGTTCCTTGCTTGGAGGAGTATTAATCGGTGCACTGGTGCGTCAAGCACAACTTGAGCAGAGCTGCAATCAACAAGCTGGTCAGGAATCCTATGATGGCAACCATCAGCACCTTTACTTCCTCCTACACTATATTCAAAAGGTTGGATGAAATGTCCTATGCAATGTGCATCAACTATTGGAAACCCAGCAAAGGGCGTTACAATGACTTTACCGATCCAAACCTTCGTGACAATGATTACACATGATTCATTTACCACAATCCTGTTGAACGCATTGAGTTCCTCACGCAACAGCCTGCGTTCAGGGAACATATGTCATATGCTGCATCAAAGGAATTCGATGACGCTGTGGAATGTTTCTACCCAGAGATATAATCATATGACTAGTGGTGGAAGGAATACGTATGTTAGTTGAATTTCATCATTGGTACAATGATTTTAACCGCATCAATAGCTATGGCGGCCGCTTGGAGCTATGATTGTTCGTTTATTTGGCAGTTCAGACCAGATACATCTTACAAACTATTCAGGTGACATGATGGAATGGCCAATATATTTGAGTCTCGGAAATATCCGCTCGACAATTTGATCAAAGCCTTCCAGTCTTGCATGTATCCTTGTTGCCATTCTTCCAGTTCCTCCGAAATATCACTTTCAAGGATATGGAACAACTACTACTGCGAAGGAACAACATATCCACAATAGTAAAGTTATAAGGAAAGTCTTTGAGCTTTTTTTTCGTTCTCTCGACGTGCTTTTCAACACTGGAACATGTATGCTTTGTGAGGACAGTCGTATGCGGCATTGTTGTCCTGTCATCTATCCATGGACTGCTGACTACTTTGAAAACATTTCCTTGCACTCAATCAAGTAGCTCAATTGCCATTTGTGGAAAGCACCGAAATCATTATTTGGAGAAGGTACTTCATCTCTGTGGCAATTCAGAGACTACTGGCTATACTTCCAAAAGAAGATACTCGTGACTCAGGCAGATGAGATGGAGACAGAGAAAGCAATACAATATCTGCCAGATCGAGCATTTGGGACCTTGAAAGTCGTCTAGTGTAATATGAAATGTATCTCTCCGATAACTATTATTGTATGCTATATTCTTCATACCGTCTATTTCAGTATACTGAAGTATTTGATGGTCGGGGTAATGACCTTCCTTGAACAACATTGCAGGATGGACTAATTCAACCAGCTCTGAGTATTGATGCCTCCATATCCTGGCTTCACTCGATTCGACAAGCCATATAGCCAGGTGATGCAATGAAGTGGTACGATAATGAAAGCACTTGGCTGTGTGATTGTTCCAGTTTTCACTGCGACACTTTTCAACCCTTCTGTGAGCGAAAAGATCCCCTTTTCAGAAGCCCTGTTGTGAGTCAGGAACTTCATCAATTTTCACCTTATGGCACAGTACCGGTACCATACTGAGGCCTCAATCAAGCACATGGAGAATTATCTTGAGGAGTTTCATGGTCACAAGGATGGTTGCAGTGGATTACGAGCCAGTAAATCCACAAAGAAAGTATCATAAGCCTTGAAAAAGAAGCTTACTGTCCACAAACTGAAGGCACGGGAAAGTGACCAGCTTGGATCAATCTTTCAGCGGCTGCAATGCGTTGTCACATAGATGAAGATTAAATGCAGACCAAGTCAGAAATTGCACAAAATCTTGTCAATGAATCGGATTTCAGCTTTGTGAAGATAAATCTCCTGAACGACTCCTCTGCCTATTTCTGCCAGCTTGGCAACCTCTTAAATGTAAGCTGTCAACTCCCAGAAAAAGGGATAATGGATCTCGAACAAGTGTACCGACAATCAAATCGTCAGCAGCCTGCCCTGCAGATTTTGCGAACAATAGCCAGGAACAATGTATTTTCATATGGAGAGCTGAATACAAACGACGCAAAACAACATCGTGACGATGATATGCCTGTGTCCACAACACTTATCAGGTGAATGATGAAAAACCTGCAATCAGAAATCAAGTCCCTTATTGACTTAGCTGAGTGGTGTGGAATGCGAAAAAGGGGAGCAACAGAATCACATTGCTTGGTGTACCAAGATATTTGCCGACTTCACAGACTATGTCGATCACAATCTGTATTTTAGTCGTCACAATAATTCAATATGCATTTGGTATATTGCAGTAGCAATTGCGGTGATGTCTTTTCAATGGAATGAGCAAGTAGTTCATATGATTTGTTTCACTGGGTCCACAAGGTGGAGAAAGCACAAGCCACCAAGAAATGATACAGTGTTTCTCATGATGAGGACGAGTCCAGATGGCCACTTTCAGTCAATGCTAGACCCATTCCCGCAGTGGAATTGTCTTCCTATCGTCGCGGATGCTGACATCAGCACAATGAAATTCTGTCCGGAAGCTACGCGCAAACCCCCCAGACACTCCGGAAGCCCTTAGCAGTGTTTCTAAGTTCTGTCAGATGCTCCAAGCCCCTGCTGGAGCTTTGCCACGTGCTGTCGGACTCTGCGGAAGCATTCTCAGGTGCTCCTGAAAGCACCTGAAATTATGGAGATTCTTTCAGGATGCTACGAGATTGACTATTAGGAGAGTTAAATTTTGGAGTTGCTGAGACCACTGCGCAGGTCTGCAGGAGACTTTGAGAGCAGCAGAGACCTCTGTGCAAGCTCTGCATGAGACTTGGTGCCACATTCTCACAGCAGTGGTTCTTAGACTGCAGTGCTTGTTAGAAAACAGTGGTTATTAGGGTTCCACAACAACGAGGCATTTCGTTTATCATATTTGTCTTTGTTACAGTCACAAGATTTGCCACATCATAATATGGCATGTAGTATCTACATCACTCTATATATATACATACGGAGATACAGGGATAACTGAGATGGACTCAGTGACCCAGAGTATATATTTGGGTCACAGCAGGGTAGATAGACATCATCACATTATACGAAATGTACATTCTTGCTTTCCAAGCTCTTGGTCTCACCCACCTTTGCCAACCTTTCATAGATTCACGCAATTTGTGTGGTTCATCATGGCCGGGTTTCCCCGCATATCCTCTCACCCTCCTCCTACGCTCCTCGAGCCAGTAGAGCTCTGTCTCAAGAATTCTCTTCGGATGCGATGCAAGGTTCAGTGTAGGGTTGATGATGGGCTGTGGGCATTCTAGCTCCACTGTGTCACCATACTGTGATCGAGTGAACTTGGGGATGCACTGTGATGGCGTGATTGTGCGAACTTGAAGGTTTTAATCTAGCATCTTTGGTGATACACTTGGAGGCTGTGATGGAGCGGGTTTGGAGATGCACTGGGAGGTCATGATCGTGCAAACTTGGAGGCCATAATCTAGCGAGTTTGGTGATACTCTCAGAAGCTGTAATCGAGTGACAATGGAGATGCACTAGAATGCCATGATTGTGTGAACTTGGAGGCTGTAATCGAGCGAGTTTGGAGATGCACCTGAAAGCCATGATTGTGTGAACTTGCAGGCCGTAATTGAGCGTGAGTGGAGATACAGTTGGAGGTCATGATTTGTGCTAACTTGTAAGCCGTAATTAAGCGAGGTTCGAGATACACTTGGAGGCCATGATCGAGCCAGATTGGAGGAGTACTTGGAGGCAGTCAATCTGGAGGCGTTAGTTCGGGAGGGAGGCGAGACGGGAGCTGCGACCTTGTTCATTGGTTAACTCGTAATTGTTGCAATGTAGAGCATTGAGTACAACATGGTCTGCAGAGATAGGAGAGACTGGTTGGGAGCGGGAGACAGTCGATATTGGGATGGAGCAGTATGCGGTGTATGCTGTATTCAGTGTATGCTGTACTCAGTGTATGCTGTACTCGGTGTATGCTGTACTCGGTGTATGCTATACTTGGTGTATGCTATGCTCAGTGTATGCTTTACTCGGTGTATGCTATACCCGGTGTATGCTATACTCGGTGTATGCTATGCTCGGTGTATGCTATGCTCGGTGTATGCTATGCTCGGTGTATGCAATATTCGTTGTATGCTATACTCGATGTATGCTATACTCGGTGTATGCTTTACTTAGTGTATGCTGTACTTGGTGTATGCTGTACTCAGTGTTAACTCTTCATCATTGCATGGAAAGATAAAGAGGGATGACTTAACTTTGGGTTCTTAGGTGATGGTACAGTTGAGGACAAGAAAGAGGGAGATAAGAAGAGATGGGGGAAATCATCATGAGAAAATGGGACATAAGACAATTTCGTGTGCGAGTCAATTTACCATCCCCAATACAGCCGGTACGAGTCCTGATCCGGCCTGTAATAACACCAATACAAGGTCTCACCAACCCAATCAGGCAAGTCGTACCACTGATTTCTCATATCCGCTCTGATCCTGCACATCATTTTCATTTTCATCCCCTATGTCTCTGTTTATCATCCACAACTGAAGCATCATCGCAGAACACAAAGTTTCGTCATCCCTCTCTATCTCTCAATGCCATGATCAGGAGTTGACACCGAGTAGAGCATACACTGAAGTACAGCATCCACCCAAGATTGATTCTCTTCCCTTCAATCCCATGATGACGAGTTGACCCCTGAAAGTAGCTTCATTATTCGGCGTACCTCCCTAGAAGATCGACCGCCATCATCCAGCTCTCCTTGTAAGCTCAAAGGTAAAGCCACATTTTCACATTCCCACGGTTGCGAGTTAATGAACTGATGAATGCAGTCCCAGTGCCAGGCACTCTGTCCATTGACTGCTTCCAAGTACACGTCCAATTTGACTCCATCACAGCCTCCAAGTGCATCTCCACACTCGCTTGATTACCGCCTCCAAGTATATCCCCAAACATGCACGATTACTGCCTCCAAGTTAGAATAATCATGGCCTTCAAGTGAATATCTCTAAACTCGCTTGATTACTGCTTCCAAGTCCATTTCCAAATATGCTCGATCATGGCCTCCAATTGCATCTCCCAACTCACTCCGTTAAGGCCTCCATGGTTGTACAATTGTGCCCTTCAAGTGCATATCTCCAAACTCGCTGGATTACCACCTACAAGTGCATCTCCAAATACACTGAATTACTACCTCCAAGTGCATATCTCTAAGCTCGCTCGCTCGATCACAGGCTCCAAGTGTACCTTCTAATGTGCTCCATTACCGCCTCCAAGTGCAACTCCAACCTTGCCCAATCACGGCATCGAAGTGTATCTCCGAGTTCACTCAATCGTCATTTTCAGAAGCACCTGGAATCGCTCTCAAACACTGCCTGCAGCCAGTCCAGATATACCATGTGCAGACGGGTAGCAATATTATTAAACAGATGAGAATACAAACTGAATACATGAGTGTTAACAATCGTTGAACAATAAGTGGCAGCTATGATTTGCTGGTGCACCAGCATCGTTCCCAAAGAAGTTGTTTTCCTCAGACTGCTCTACCATCATTCCATGTGCTCCCAGGCATCTCGCTGGTGCTCTGGGGTGCTCTCAGACTTGTCAGCAGCACTCCGAGACATGTCATTGACGCTCCCAGACTTGTCTTCGGCGCTCCTAAACTTGTTGCCGGCACTTCCTGGTGCTTCCAGGCTTGTTGTCGACACTCCCAGGCTCTCCCCAAGTTGTCGCCAAATCTCCCATGGCCACCTAGATTTGTTGCCGGTGCTCCCAGTTGCACATAAAGGCCACTGCATCAGTCCAGTATACTCTTGAATTTGACCACCCTGGGATTCTGGTCTGACAACTTCCAGACACTCCCAGAGGCTCCCAGAGACAAAGATACATTTTGCTGATGGAATTGAATGTTAAAGGGCTTCTTGCGTTGGTTCAGATGTTTGCAACAGGGCCCATACATCAGACTACCGTTATGGTGATTGTCGAGACGAGGCATCAACCTCCTATGCAAGCCTTGCATGATGGAAGCTACCATCGTAATCCTCTTCACGGCATCGGAACCACATATATTGTCCCTATAAGCATATTCCAACGAGCTAAACACCTTCTTCCACCTACACCGCAGCCAGATATCTGATAGTGGTACTTAAGCAACATGATCGACTTCAATGCTTTTAAGCTGTTTTACATGTAGATAATTTGACTGGATGCTTGAAGTAATCGTTGCAACTGGATGTAGTCATCTGATGAGTGTTTACTCTGGGTGTCTTGATTTGTGTAATGGGAGTTGTGCAAGCTTGTGTATAATCGATGTCTCAAGGGATGAAATATTTAAGAATATTCTTGAAATCAATGGAACAGTTCAAAAAACTATTTAAACAATTAAAATCTAGAGGACCAATGTAAAAGATACAAGTGCAATGAATTAGGTTCAATGACTAAACATGTATTTGAGATATCATGACAATGCGATCACATCATTGAACACTTCGAAGTATGGTAGAAGATTTAACGTAAGTCGCTCGTATTACATGTGCAGAATGTGGAGCAGAATCAGTGCTTGGGGTGCATTTTCACAAACCAATTTCACTGTTTGCTGATGTACATTAAACCACAGATCACTGAGGAGAGAAGGATCCTGCAATTGCATTCCCAAATGCTGATTAAATGGCTCAAACATCAAGGAAACGTACTTCTCAACCTTATCCACCACAAAATAGGGATGGATAGCCATCTTTTTAAAGAACTCCTTCTTCATTCCTTCCAAATTATGTACTCTCATTTTACAATAAAGCACTACTCCCTGTGTCAGCTCGATCAAAGGAGTAGCCTCGAAGATATTCCACTGCTAGGAGATCATTGAAGCTAGAAGCATTCATAAGGATGGCTCAGATTACGAATCTTAAGTGCAGTGCAGAGTGTTACGTGACGTGTGATATTGATACCATTGATGGAGGTTTGGGAGATGACGAACACAGTGAAAGTGACTATGGCGAGATACATAAAGAGCTGCAAGCAAAAATCAAGGAACATATAGAGCCTGAATGGGCAGTGGCATTAAATGAGGAGAAGGGTGATGGCATCCAGGAGAAGAAGGTGCAGAAGAAGGAGGAGTATTAAGTGGAGGACAAGGAGGAGGAGCATGAGAGAATGGAGCTTGAGGTTCAGATCAGATGGACAAGACCCATTGGAATGAACAATATATGACCATGTTAGTTGTTAGGCATATACCACTAAGTATGTAATGGTAGTGGCTTATACCCTCCAAACCAGTATAGAATGGCCCTGCAGCAATCACTCATCGTGAAGATGGAAAAATCACATGGCTGTTACTTGACATGAAAACCCTCTTGGAAAGACTATTACTAGCTTGCTGTGTACACTCTAATTCCCTGTTGTGAAGCGACAAATTCTCAGCTGAGCATTACTTTCAAGATTAATAGCTTTCAGACGGTGTCAAACCTTTATTGAAAGTTTGACCGATTTCAACCAAATTCATGCCTTGGTGAAAATCATGGTAAATATACCCTGAGAATGGCACCATAGACTATATGTGCAATCAACCTAAGTTCAACTCCCGGATATTAGACACAGTCTGGTCCAGTGGTGTCAGTATGTATGATAAACCATTCATGAACTGAGTCTGTGGTCCGGGTATAATTGTATATTTTTGTTGGTGTGTCACCAAAGTTTGGAACTGAGGCTTCAATCAGTTTCTGAATGAACATATATGCTTGAAATGAGTATATGGGTTCCTTATTATGGCTTTGCATGCCACCTACAAGTGGTAGTTGACTTACACAGAGAGAGTTGCATACTTCAACATATTACCTGAAGAATCCAGCTTCTCAACTATATTCTACCGATAACATTGCTTCAATGTGGCTTGTTCACCTCCATGCATCCATGGCTCTTCAAGTAAGGCCCTTGAGAGGGCTAGAATTGGAGGCTGTGCATCACTGACAATTTGCCTGTGCCTTCACATAATTGGTCAAAAATGGTTGAATATATTCCCATGGTGGAAACTTTCATCTGTGATTACATTCCTAAGGAGTCTGGTACCCACGCAGAATGAGTATTATATGGCTTGTGCATCTGGAATAGCATCGAGAGATTGTACCATCTGGGGGCAGTAGCTAGGTACCAAGTCATACTATCCAGTATTGTATGGTATCTGTGAGCTTTGTTTTTTCTCTCACTGGTTTGTCAATTTCTAGCTATTCAATACCACAAGATACTAAACAGTCATGGCAGTTACTGGACATATAATTTCCAATGTGGTATTATGGTATATGGTCCGCTAAGAATATACAATCCCCCTGTGTGCAAAAAATCCAGGCGGTACATCGTCAATTAAATTTCATATGCAAGGTCCCAGTACGGCCCAGGCAAGCCAGAAATCATCTTGCTCTCACATGTGAGGTAAGGGCACTTGTCCTCCTGCTGAGGGTTCTGAGACCTTCTCTTGGTCTTTTCCTTGTGTTCCTCCAAAAGCTCCATCTTCATTTCCAGCTTTGTCTTCCATTCTTCAAACTGATCTACTGCTGAGTCATTTGCATCTGAGAGTATTGCTTTCCACCATTTCTGCTTAAGGAATGTACGTTTGTATGCAGCGAACATCTTCAAAGCAATTAACATCTCTCAGGTAGCGAGCACTATAGATACAGAGTATTTCAATAATACCATCAGTACCGAGACTCTGAAATACTCGAGTGAGCCCCATTACCTTGGCATCAACTTTGTCAATGGCATCCCTGCCATTTTGAATTCCATCATCTATGTTGAAGCTCACATCTCTGCCTAGATTGCTGTTGCCAATATCATTGCATCCACAGTTGTCTTGATTCCTGTTGCCAATGTTGAAGCTCACATCCATGCTCTGATTCCCATTGCCAATATTGAAGCTTGCACTATAGTTTTGATTCTCATTGCCGAAAGTGAAGCTCGTATCTTCATCTTGATGCCCGTTGCTGGTATCAAGGTTTGTGCTTCGTAGATGATGTTCAGAGCGTCATCATTGGAATTGAGATGGGTCCATCAGAGCCCAGAAGAGAAGCAACTGATGCTTGAAATCGGTGTAGAAAGATTAGCCATTTCCAACTGCGGATGACCTGGAGGGTTCAGCAACCTGATTGTGTGCATCACACCATGACTGCGTGCTGGTGAGCCCATTACATCTCAAAAGATTAATATATCACATATTTGTATGGTATCCCTTCACACAACCTTCAACTTCTCGTGAGGATCCCAAATATCATCATCTGTGTAGCCACCACCCAGGTGGATAACTTTGGCTGCATGGTTGTTGATGTACTTGGCCGTGCAGAGTACCTGGGGCTTCGGAAAGATCTTGCCCACAGACTGCAGTGAGCTGGTGAGGCTCATCTTGTTGTTATTGCCATTGGTGTGTGTATTTACAGTCACATGGTGGTTGGTGGTGGTTCAAGGGGTTATGATGTTCATTGGCAATGCTTGGCATACTAACCTGGTAGCACCAACCATTTGAAGCTGCACTACCAAGGATTCTCCTGCGTGTCTGCCCCACTACCGAACTTTTAAAGATGAGCAACAAATCAGAACCAACATCTAAATTGTGCCAGTACATTACTACTTGCAGATACTGACTGTTACTGATTACTATTGATAATTACTGAATAGATTATGCACTCTGTTACACAGAACCCTACCCCGATCCTCAGCAAGGCTGAAAAAATACTTTGTAACAATATTTGATATCACATCCTTACCATTATGGCTAAGAAGGAAACAGAAGATGACCATACACATGTTGACATAGGTATCCATATCAAAGAGTTGAGTGGAAAGGTTTGAATAAGTCCACTACTTTCAATGACCTTTTACTTATGAAGAAACAGAACTATGCGATCGGCAATGAAGAGATTGAGCATATCATGGAGTATATATTGGATAAACGACTTCAAGGTATGAAGAACAAGCTACTCTTTGAGGGGCTGCACGTTGCGTTTACACTTTTGGACAGTTCCTTTACTCAGTACAAGATAATCAATGTACGTCTGCTATTGTTGATGCATTATTGTCAGGACTAACCACTACGGACTTCAATAGACTAAGATCAGCAAACGCATGTGAACACACTGCTAGCTCTCCGAGATGTTCTACAATGAGGATGCTGCGACTGAGCGGTTTGCAAAGTATGTCAAGTGCATTGTTGATTGCCATCTTGAACCAAATATCGATGTGCATATCACTTCTCTGGAGGCGATCAGAATACCTGATGATCTGGACAGTGTTACTTGACTGGAACTGCCTCCTAGGGAACAGAAAATGTCAAGATTTGGTGGAATAATTGGCACTGTTATACCATATAAGCACTTGGAATCAAAAGTTCTGTTGCTACTCTCGATACAAGCAATTAGGTCAATGAGTACTAACAAGTATTGGCTGGTATACTTCAGTATTATTCACTATGTCTCTCAAAGGTTCGCAAAGAAATAAAGTTCGTTCGGGCTGAGATTGACAGTATTGTGTGGTACTTGTACGTACTGACTGGTATTCTGTTGTATCGCTTTGTCAGCTGAACGAATGATCAATACACTGGTTACACTTCAATTCAAATCAATTACTCATACTACAAGTCAGTACACAATAGTAACATTTTGCAACAGATGGTTTTCATTGTCTCAACAACACTATGCCCAAATTTGCTCCCACTTATCTACCTTCTATTTCAACTTCTGTACCATCCACTGTATTGACTGTTTTGGCAGTACAACCATATTGCAATTTCTATCGGCAAAGCCATCGCGATTATGAATATCATCACCATTTCCATTACTACAATTAGCACTGCTATCGCCGTCATGCTTGTGTACTTTGATATGACCTTTTACGTTGTGCCTTTGCCTTTCTTTGTGCTTGCCTTTGTGAAGGCCTACTTTACATGTACTTCTGTCTTGCTGGTGCGGCTGCAGAACTCCATATAATCCTCAGTTAGTCTCCTGTCAACCACGTCGAAAGGGTCTCCCAGTAGTATACAAGAGACAGGCTCTTAGAAATGTTTTTAAGATATCGACTTCGATGCTGCTAAGCAAACAGCTACCTGTTAATGAGAACTAGTTGAAGGAATAGGTACAGAGATTCACAAATGTCAGTTTGTGACAGGCAACTCCAATACCTTATACTAACAGGGTTCAGTCCCTACTATTCATGAAGATATAAGCAATCATACCAAAGTCTTTGCCAGATATCATAAATCATCATCTATGATACCATCTCAAGGTTGGTCACTGGTGGAGATGTATTCCTCCAAGGATTGCCTTAGCTCATCTCCTGCTTTGCCATCTCGGCAGTTACAGCAATCTTCTTTCGTAGATGTGGACGGCTCCCGCTCATTGCCCATGTATTGCTAAGGGATGTAAATACTCCAATGCCAGCGATGCTCATTTAGTACCTGCTGATGCTGACCTTTGCTTGCTTAATTGTAAGATTTGTTAGCTGACTGCGAGTCTCAATATCTTCTGCATTTCCCTCGGGATAAACCATGATGTTGTCGAAGTACTCATGCTGATCATGGATCCAATCACCTCATCAGATGGTTGATGCCAGTTGGAGCAAGTACATATGACTATTAACAGTGTCATCGTGGAGCGGTTTGGAGTATCAGCTTGTGACTTTGTATATCGATGCGTAGCAGGAGGGCTGCTTGTAGCTGCAAGACAGTCATCACTCGCATCAGTGTCTCTGGCTACACTCTGAGACTCCACATTACCTCATTTGCTTGGAAAATGGTCAATCTCATTAGCGCGTTCATCAAGGTGTGAATCACCAGGCCTCATGATGTCTTCACTATCCGCATCATCAGTGGGTTTATCCACCACCTCACCAATATCCAGCTCACTAACCTTGTGGGCCTTGTTATGGTGCAGTTGACTACTAACTGCTCCTGACAAACATTGGTCCATCACAGTCTGAAGCTCAATGAGGTGGGCATTACCGTCCCTGTCAACCGTGCTGTGTGGCGAGCATATGCAAGCTAAAGTAGGCCAAGAGAAATACCCAGGTTCCCCCAGCAGAGAGCTTGGTGTTGTATGCCACATGGGAGAGATTCTGTGAAGTGTGGTGAGGTCAAAATGTGAGTAAGCTAGGGTAAGAGGTGTAGGTCCCAGGAGATGTAGGTGAGGTGGTGAATAATTCGACATCACTCAAGTGATGGCATTGGGATTTATATCACTTGGCAAGGCTACAATATTTGATGATGGTTACTAGTAGGAAACGGCTGAAAGTAAAAGTCGATGAGTAAACAAGGGCTATGAGAGACTGTGAAAACAGATCCGAAAGACAGCATGTTTGAGTTATTAAACAATACTGGAAGATACTGACAAGTTATGCACAGTATGAATCCAAATATTACAACTCAAAATCATTGCCAAGTTTGAGTGGAAGAAGTATATGTTTGTACTTGCCACCACTACATAGTGAACTCGCTCTTCTCTTCGTATGTACTTCATACACTCATTGGCAGATAATCATCCCGTGCTAGAACAGTCACGAAAATCAAATGTTCAGCACGAAAACTGCAATTGACGTTTAAACAGATGCGCTGCGTTGGTGGGGCAGAAACCGCCACTCCACCGAAACCATTCTATTCCGGGCAGGAAATGATTCTGCTGGTTGTTAGTGTTGGCAACAGTTTTGGACCATCGCTTTGGGTCCATATCCGGGTCAGAACCTAACCCATGCCACATTGGTGGTGCAGGTCGACAATAGACCCAAACTGTGCATTTGGGCATGGTTCAATAGAAATCTCCCTACCTGTCGGAATTGCACGGGTTGTCAGCAGGTTGTCTCACAGGTTGATCTGTCAATACATATGATGCTTTTGCTGTTGCTATTTGACAACAGTACTCTATCAAAATCGATTACTTGACAACCAGAAATCACATTGTGCATAGTTTAAAGGTTGCGATATTGATAATATTTGAATTGGGGTTTTTTCTGTAATTTGTTGAATTTTTGACTATGCAGGAGGTCAATAGCTCTATTAAAAGCTCAAATATCCATGCGATGCCATCATTACCGAATATGCATGACCAGAAATTGATGATGCGCAGTTACCACTAGGTTCAAAGACATTTTTAGAATACGGCGGTGGACCTGTCGCTTTTGCTTTTGCCTCCAATGGCTGCCAATATGTTGGTTATGGATAACAGCAACCAAATCACACACTAAATACCTTATTTACAAGACCAAAAATCGTCCATGCTCCATTGACACTCATTTTCACAATGGGGCAGTGACCGTGTTGCTTTCCCCTTTGCTGATAAAGGCTGCCAATATGTTGGTTATGTATAACAGCAAGCATATCCCGTTCTGATTACCTTACTTACATTACCAATAATTCTTGATGCTCTGTTGACACCAAGTTACAGGTGGTAGCGATGTCGACCCTATCCATATTGCATGTGCAGCTGGCCAAACATTAATTATGGGTAAATGCCATAGCACACCCGTTGGATTATACTCGATGCACCATCCAACATTGTTGATGCTATGTTGACGCTCTGCTGACATTCATTTTTAGGTTTAGTGACATCAACACTAACCATAGTTTCCATGAAGGTGGCCAATACTCTGATTATAGGTGAATGCCATTGCACAAGCCTTGTATTATACAAGATGCAACACCCAGAATCGTTGACGCTCTGTTGACGCTCATTTTGAGGTGTAGCGACATCAACACTAACCATATTGCCCATAAAGGTAGCCAATACTTCGATTATTGGTAAATGGCGTAGCACAGTGGTTGGATTATACAAGATGCCATACCCAAAATCGTTGATGCTCTGTTGATGCTCTGTTGACTCTCTGTTGACACTCATTTTTAGGTTTAGTGACATGGACACTAACCATCTTACCCGTAAAGGCAGTCAATATTTCGATTATAGGTATATTCCATAGCACAGCCCTTGGATTATACAAGATGCAATACCCAAAATCGTTGATGCTCTGTTAATGCTCTTTGGACGCTCCGTTGACACTCTGTTGACCCTCTGTTGACCCTCATTTTTGTGTCGAGAGACATTGTCACTAACCACATTGCCTAACACTCAATTTTTCAATCTTGATCTATATGCCAAGGATTGCAGGATTGATACAGATCTTATATCAGATTTGCCGATTGATAAAGGAGCATCAACTGGTTAGTACGCTATCTGCTATGGGGTAATACTGCTGACATCCATTGCGCAGACAAGAGCAGCCTATTTAGCGAACCGGACAGTAATATCAAGCATTGATAGAAAGGCACAGAATCTTTATGCAGTATTATTATCTACAATTAGTAGACACTTTAAATTATATTTTAAAGAATATTCTTATATGCATAATTGAAGAACAATGTAGTAACAAATGAAAAATTAGATGAAAACAATAGAATAGCTACCAAAACACCAGTACTGATATTCTATGTCAACTATGTTGATTGCATATTGCAGATTTGCCGGGGGCAAAATAAGCTTCAATGAAGTGTCAATGGTTTTTTGACCTCTATGTTAGGTAATTACAAAGTGACTTAGTCATTGTTATACATAATCGAAGGATTGGCTGCCTTTATTGGTAAAAGAGACAAGGACACGCTCCCTGCCCCATCTTGACAATGAGCATCAACTAAGCATCAATGACATTTTTCTTCCATCTTGGGTAATTTAAGTAGTGCATAATTGCATACATCCATAAACAAGGAGTTGGCTACCTGCATACGCAGAGAAGCAAGAGTTATTCCCGTGGCAGCCTCCCACACAATCACAACCTATTTCATTTTCGAAGCTGCAACTCAGTTGTTGTGAGTGTTTTAGCCTGTATAACCGGTCAACACATTTTATATAGACCGTATCAGGCACATAGGGCTTTAATTGACCATGATGCAAGGCCAAAAATTGTTGATGCACTATTAACGCACATTTTCAAGATCCGGCAGAGAGAGTGTTACTTTCTCTCTGGTCTATCATGGCAGCCAATACAATGATTATGTAAAATATCAGCAAAACCACTTTTGAATTACCTGACTTGCACAACAAACAATCCTGGACGCTCCACTGATCCTGATTGATAGGAGATAGCAGCAATGTTGTAGCAAGTGTGTTTGCCCATTAAGGCGGCCAATACGGACATTATGCATCAAAACTACCAAGTCTCAGATTTAGTGCCTGACTTACAAGATAAAACATCGATGCTGCTCTGTTGATGCTCAGCATTAGCATCAGGGAAGATGCTTGTCACTTTCTCTTGTCCCATTAAGGTGACTTATATCTCATTTATGAATGTCTCCAACCAATTGCCACTTACAATAACCATGATGCAAAGCCAAGAATCGTTGATGCTCCGTTGACAATCATTTTCAGAATAGGGCAGCAAGTATGCCATTTTCTCTTTTGCTTATAAAGGCAACGTATACCATAGTTATGAATGTGTTCATACAATCGTGACTCAGATTACCCAAGATGCAAAACCATAAATCGTTAATGCTCTCTTAGCTCGCATTTTCAGGATGCGGCAGGGATCGTATGTTTCCTGTTTTAGATTATAAACGTGGCTAATACACCAAAGAAATACAACACCATGCCAACATCCATATTTTGCCATTAGTAGAAGGAGATCTGATTGCATCCATAAATAGAAATACCTGAAAACCAGCACCAGAGATTGAAACTGACTCATCTAGCCAAACCCAGCAAAACCGACAGGTTGACTGATATAGGTTTGGGTTTGGCACTGTAACAATCACAGAGTCCAGTTTCTGGACGAGTTTGAAACCAAACTGCACTATATTTGAAGTTTGAATCCGTTCCACTGGCAGAGTACCCTCACCTGTTGCTAACATTGCTTTGGAGCACTTTACAATGCTGTTCTTATATCCGAGAATTGATATTGATTTGTAATTATGTAGTGATATGAATGTATTTTGCCTGCAGCAAGTTGTACCACCAAATCAATGGACTAGGGCATATAGGTCATGGACTCAACATGCCACTGTCCTCTTCATGTTATTACAACAAGGGACTTACAACTGATTTGATTACTAATTTCCCAGAGTTAACCGCTTCAAAATGTACCAGCATCTTGGCAATCATCGACTGCTTGACCATAATGCTGACATACCTCCGTTGCACAATGGATAGTGATACTGCAGAGGAAGCTCCCATGGTCTTCAAATATGAGAATATCAAACATGAAGTATCTGACTACATCACTGCGAATGATGGCAGGGTAGTTTACAAGACAATTTGCATCTAGAGTGGGCATTCACCCCGAAATTGATTCCTGACTTCTGACCACAGTCCGCCACCAGATTGATCCTCAGTCCAAGCAGCAGATCCAAACAGTTCAGCAGTCTCTCCCAGTCTTTCGCAACTACAACTGGCATAACTGGGTTGAACTGTTACCAATTGCAGAAATTTCTCGCAATAGCTCAATGTACGACTCCATGCTGATGACTCCATTCTTCTGCAATCAACAACTTCCATCTGGTAATCAAATTCAAGACATCAAAGGGTGCATGGTTCAAACCAGAGGTGCAGACAGACAGGTACATGTCAGACATGAAAGGGACTCACTAAACATCGTGGGATAACATACACAAGACTCAGGCATGGCAATCACTGTACACTGTAGGCAAAGAGCCGAAATTTGCAGTTGAAGTCAAAGTATGGCATTCAACCATAAACATGTGAACATTGATCCCTTCAAACCATCTCAGTTGCATGCCCGCTAGGCAGTACATGGGAAGTATGATGCATAGCAACAATTTATACAAAAGAGGCTTGGGGAGTACTTTGCAGAGTCAGTACATTTTCCACAGTCTGTATCTGGAGTGTCATATTCCACCAGTCAAAAAACGACCTTCACCATAATCACATGTCATGGTAGTCAAAGTGATAGACAATTGAGAAGTCGATCACCAAGTCCACTTTACACTGTGTAATCAGAAGCCACCTGTTTGCAGCTAATGGGCAACATACCACAATTTGCACAGGGTGGGAACCAGTACAGCTGGCTGATAAATCCTCAGAACCAATTGAAAAGGGTTGCTGAAACCATCCCAGCACACCATGTGAGTAGAGCTATGGTGTTTGGGCCTCAGGCTATGGAGAATCTAAATGTAGTTTGCCCAGATCATTTATACACATGTTTGTCCAACTACTTATCTTTAGATTTGATTTCAGCCTGCTATATGTGGAATCTGCATAAGAATGACCACATTCTGAATTGACCAAATGGAGATTGAGGTGTTCACCAACACCCAAATAATCGAAAGTCTTCTCTATGTTATTAATTCCTTGTAGCAAGCATGAGTCAATATGATTACCTATAAAGGATAATATTTTTCCTCTCTGTTTCCCTCTTGATCACTGATCATGTGCTGGCTTAGCAGCTGATGAGGTCAGCACCTGAAGAGTTGGAAAATGTAATGGCAATTTGTGACCCATACCTGGGTATGTGTACATGTATATAGGTTACTACTACAGCACGTTGATCTGTACTGAGTATGTTACCTCATACTTGATGATATATACTCACTCTGACTCATGTGCACTTGTATCACGATATCATACATTTACAACCCAGTGTTTACATATGCGCACTTACTGGTATATCTTCTCCTCTAATAATAGTACTTTGTACTTCTGTTCCTGAAATGATCTACTATTGAATCTATTAGTTACTTTAGTATATTGCAGTCCACTCTTTCGTAAATATTCTACAGGTATGTATACATCCGCAATCACAATTACACAAAAATGCAACATCAATATAGAGACATCTGAACTGCATCTGTACTCACTACAACACAGGCAGTTGATAGTACTGTTCCCAAACATTCAATTATGATTGTAGAGATGAGTTATATATTCTAGACTCTTAATATGTAGTATGATTTAATTGTATCCATTTTTGGCCTGGGGCAAGACAGAGTACCTCATGCATGGCTTCTAAATACAGATTACTGTTGCTATTTTAACAGTACACGTCATTTCCAGTAATAGTCAAAAGTTGCCAAGTGAAGTTCTGCACAGCCTCATGAACGAACCAAACAATATGATCTCAATGGCATTCTACATTAGAAAGACTTATAACAACCACTCAAAGAAGTTCTTTGAAACAAGTTTGAATATATACTTATGTATTAAACATGATGGCATTTAATATTCTCAGATAATGAACATTGTCGAAATATAAGTATGCAACAATAGTTTTGCTGATACTTATTGCATAATCTTACCATATCTATTGTCTAGTACTCCAGCTCTTTACTCTATGTATATTTCAGTACTGCAATTGAAAGTTTGGAATTTCAAAGGTGTTATTTCTGCAAACTACATTGTCTTCCAGGGAAATATGTGGTTAAAATATCATTGTGCAGGTATAGTGCAGTATTGAAACCAATCAAAAAGCTAAAGACACTGTATTGTACAGTTGATTTGAAAGTTAGTGTCACTACAGAAATTGTGTAATTGAGATCCACTGTGCAATACGACTCATATCAATTGTATTGTTGCCTTCATTCACTTCTTGACCTAACCTCGATATGTATATTGAACATTCACCTTAAAATATTCTTGAACAATTGACTGATTCAATTATCACAGATAGTAAGTTTGATATACTTGGTGAACAACAGAACTGAAGAAGCTACATTGGCACACAGTGAAATGTGTTTCCAAAAATGGAGCCCATGCATCGATCCTTCTCCATATTGTCAACAAATAATCTGCGCAACTTTGTCTCAGATTTCATCCGTCCTTTAAATCATTCAATAATGTGATTGCATTGTAGTGACATTTCAAACCTTGTTAGGTCATTTCAGTTAAATTACGGCATCTTGTTCATGTTGGTACTCTACATTTTAATTTTTTTCATAGTTTATTCAACTGTTTCAACAATTTCTACAATATTCTGAACTATTTCATCCCTTGAGACATCAATTATACACAAGCTGGCACAGCTCCCATAACAAAATTAAAATGCACAGAGTACACAATCATCAAGTTTCAATACATTGCTGGAATGATCACTTCAAGTCTCAAATCAAATAATCAACCTGTGATACAGATAAAAAGCATTCAAGTCAATCATTTTGCTCAATCACCACAGCATGCTATTTGACTGCCGCATCATTGGGGGAATTTATTCAGCCCCATGGATTGCGTGTCGATGGATGATATAAGATGTTCAGACACCGAACAGCGGCTAAAGATGGTAGCTGCCATCATATATGAGTTGCATCGGAGGTTTACCTCTTTCGATAACAATCACCGTACAAGCAGTCTGACATATCGCCCTTGTTGCAAATATCTGAACCTAGGCTAGAGGCTCTTTAACACTTGATCCAATTTTCTCAAGAATAACATACCGATTCAAACATGTAGGAATTTGCCCAACACTCGACTTAAAGTGGAGATCCAGACTTGTACCCATCCAGAGAAACACTGTATCATTTCTTGGTGATATATTGTGTCTCCACTTTCTGAACCCAGTGCAACAGACCATACGAACTGCCTACTGATCACATTGAAAAGACATCAATTGAACCGCTACTGAATTGTCCGTAGCGTATTTTGCATTGTTGTGATGCCAGAAATACTCATCATTATCAACAGAGTTTCTGAAGTTGTTAAATCTCTTGAAACACCAAACAATGTGATTCTATAGCTCCGCATTTGGCATTGCACACCACTCAGCCATGTCATCAACAGTCTTGATATCTGGTCATGGCTTTTCATCATTGGCTTCATAGGTGCTTTAATCAGAGGCACTTAAGCGATATTGTTTTGCAGAGTATCCAATCAGCTCTTGATTGTGATACAACTCCTATTGGGCTTTCGTTTGAAAATCTGGAAGTCAGCCTCATCACAATTCAATTTTGTATTCGCTTGTTTAAAATCCATCATCGGTCTTTCTGGGTGTTTGAAGCATATATTCAAGCAGTTGCCAACCTTGCAAATATGGTTAAAGTCGATGTTTTGGAGATGCATTTTCCAAAAGTTGAAATCTGACTCCTTGACAAGATGTTGTGCAATTGCTGACACAACCTGCACCAATCCTGTATCAGTGCGATGACACTGTGCAGCTGCCAAATGATTGTTTCAAGTGGAGTCACTCTCCCATTCAATTTATTTGTCCAAAGGAATCACGTTTTTCAATAGTTCAGAAATTTGCTTAGTAGACTTACTGACGTGGAGTTGCCTGGAAAGACCCTTATTACGGTGGAAGTCCTCCAGATACAACTCCATGTACTCAATCATGGCGTCAGTAAGGCACTGGTACTGTGCCATATGGTGCAAATACACCAAGTTCTTAACACACAACAGGGCTTCTGTGAAAGGAATTCTTTTGCTCACTGAAGGGTTTGAAAGAGTAACCACAAACACTGGAACAATCAAGCGCCCAAGTCCTTTAATCTCTATATCACTCCATTGAGTCACCTGGCAATATGACTTGTTGGTTCGAGAAAAGCCAAGATATGAAGGTATCATCGCCCAAAGCTGATTGAATTTTTCAATCCTTGAATGATATTTGAGGATCATGTTGCCCAGTACATGAAATGATAAAGGATACTGAGATTGACAGTATGAAGAATTTTGGGTACAATGATCATTGTCGGGGAGATGCAATTCATATTCCTGAAGCCTCCTTCAGAGGTTCCAACAGTTGAATTGTCCAAATATTATCTCACTTTTTGTATCTCCATCTCGTCACCCTGAGTCGCAAGTATCATCTTTTGAAAGTAAAGCCAATTGTCTCTCAATTACCATGACTATGAATTCCATTCTCCAAACAACAATGTCGGTGCTGTAAACACCAGATGATGGAGCTGCTTGATCGAGTGCATGTTGAGGTTTTTGAAGTACTCAGCCATCAAGGCACAGATGACAAGATAACATTGCCCATCCGACCCGCACACAATACATGACCTTTCCATTTTGGAAAAGCGGGCCAGGAGGATGCAAACTCAGCTCAATATCCATTCATAAAATGTGCTGATTATGAAATTGTTGTTCCTTCACATCAGGTGATTTCCAACGGCCTGTAAATAGTATTTTCGGAGCAACAAGATGGGTAATAACGATGCTTGCAGGATTCAAAGGTTTTGATCTAATCGTCCAGCTGATGTTTCTGAGACTCAAATATACCGGCCATTCCTTCTTTTCGTCCAAATAGTTTCTAAGATGTGTCTGGTCCAAACAGCCAAATACAAGTACGAACAAAGCTACAAGCGGCCACCTGAGCTGTTCAAGTGGTCAAAATCATTGTCGTGGTGACTAAATTCAACAACAGTTCATTTCACCACTGAGTAGATATGTACCTCAGCTTCATTAAATTGTTTTATTGAAGCATGCAACATATGATCCCAAAACAGATGCTGGTGTATGAAGTACTCAACCGATTCGACAAGATTGCAGTTGAAGAAACATGAATGATCATTTTGTAAAATGATATTTGAATTGGCCAAATCACTGTAACACACTGTATCAGATTTCCAAAAGTCGATACACATGGTGTATGACATTTCGTTCAAGCTTTTGGATAAAGTGTGGGAAGAAGCGATGTTGGTTACAGTTGCCATCATAGGGTTTCCGAAAACCTCAATGATAGCAGCACTGCTCAAGTTATGCTTGAAGCACCAGGACACTAATCAATACTTCTCCTCGAGAGGAAAAGGTGACCATAGATGTATTTCATTCTCGATGATATCAAAATACAGGTTCCTAATAGTCACCCCAGCTAGACTGCTGGTCCACTGAGAAGTACCATAAATACGTGTCCAAACTGGAGGTTGCTCTGGATATAAATAATCAATGTCACTGTTGGCATCTGTATCACTGGAATCATCATTGAGAGGGTAATGAACAGGGTCACCATGTGGTTTATGAATAAAAAGAAGTAGAATACTATAATACTTGGTTGCAACACAATCATCTGGCAGTTGTTTTGCTGGTCCATATAGAATACTGTCATGGTGGTTGTGACAGAGGTGAGTGAGAAATAAGTCAATATAGGAGTAATTCTTCTCACAGTAAAATCCCTGATGACGAATATCCATGTTACGTGAGGAAAATGACATGTCGCAGCAACATGTAGAATTGTCTTGACGGTCTGGTAGCAAACCATACCATTGGACACTGGCTGGTCCTCGGAAAAAGCTGCACTTTGATTTACTTTATACAACATTGTGTTCTACCATTCTCATAGGATTTCTCTCATCCTCCTTCACACATTTGCATACTGTTTAATTACTCTCTCACTTCAAACTTCACATGGACATCCAAAATCATTCTCCATGTATATTCCGTTTGTCACTGAGATTGTACTGAACCGTTACAAGACCCACCTATACTCATTGCCTCATTTCTGCTGGATACTTTCTCTTAAGTTCGTAACTTACATGAACTATGAATTCTCTTCAGGTACCAATTCTGGGATGCCATGACTGGGTACAAGTACTTGAGCAAGGACAAATGTGCAACACATGACTACAGAACATAGGTTTAGTTGTGTTTGTAACAGATGTAAGTATTCAGTCGACCTATAAGGGCTTTTCGAACATACTTACCATATTGATTCCTGGCTGGAATGCAGCCATGACGATGTTACCAGATTGAGAAAGCCCCTCCAAGTCCACTCCAATACTCTGCTTGCCAACCCACTTTATGTACACTCTCCAGATCATTCGATGCATCCTGCTCACCTCTGCCACCGTGTTGCATTTTCCTTGACCATATATTCCATACTCCTGACCCTTGTTTGTAGTAATGAGCATTTGATATCCACTACTGAAACATTGACCCCCATTGAGAAACCAAAATGTAATGTGCGGTCTTCAGGTTGCCAAAATAAGACATCACAGATGCTCAGCCAATCCAGATGCCGACTCATGAAGTCTGTCTCTGGGCCCAGAAACCAAGTGTTAGAGTCAGCCAATCAGCAGCAGAAAGCACAAAGATTGAACAGGAGAAGGGTGGCTTGACGATGCAATGGAAAGATAATCACATGAGGTAGTGCGACTGGTAGATTTACCAGTCCATAACAATGAGCAATAAGCTGGACACCAGCACAGAGCAATGGGATCTAATAATTCATTGTTTCATTACTTGAATCAGTGATCTGGCATCTTACAGACTGCTGTTGAAGGTGTACAATTGGAGTCATCACTATCCTTGATTGTCAGAGACTCAAGGCCACATTTGATGAATGTGTGGAGATTTGCCTTCACCACAGAAAAATAAGGATTGATGAAACCCTGATTAAGAGGAGGAACCTCATACCTGTTGGTATACATTTCATCTCTCCAATGCCACTGCTGCTCTTCAAGATGATAAGTAGGTACAGAAGACGATGAGGAAGTATCCCCTGGTCACTGGGCTTGGCCTATAATGGTGAGTTGCAACACCTCAACTGATTTCCATGTTGAGCCATTCTACTTTCCTCTCAGTTATGCACATCCTGATGTTGCTGGGAAGAGGGTCAGTGAAAACAATAGTCAGCTACTCTAATGGCACTGGCCTGGGGATAATGAAACGATACATCCAATAGTTACATCAATCGTCAATGATACCATTTTGTCCATCTTGAATGCTGCAATCGACAGCCTGCAAGTCCACAGCTGCGAAATCTGAAAGCATTGGGGCTACCAGGAGGAGCCTAATGGAGGTGTTGATCCATATAACCATAATGTTACCCTGATCTTTGTTAACAATACTGCTGCCAGATTGGTTCTGGCAGTGATGCAATTAAAAAACCTCACACTGTCTTGTGTCGTGTATCGTGGCCAATACGCCGACTGTACATCAAATGTCAAGATGCTGATGCTGGGCGGCCACTGCTACCTTAATCGGGATGACATCCTCATACATGCAGCTGAGGAGACGTTCAACGATATTGGTCAGCAATCAATGCAGTTTCTGATAAGCAGCACCAATATCCAAGAAGCTTCCCAATAATGAAGACAGCCTTCCAAATGTTCGAACGCAAGCTTCAAAGGCAGACTATCAGGCAGCAGCGATGCCTTGATGTTGTACAAATGTGTGCGTTTTGTCTCTTTCTCGATTACGAGCAAAGCATTGTTCCTGATGAGGATGTCTCCAAGCTACCTTCGCGGGATGACATTGTGAATCCTCCTGCTGTGGGATTCTTGGCCAATAGAATGCGCACAAGGTGCCACCAACCTGCATAGTTGGCGGTGTGACGATGGAATGCACTGGCTGGATGGTTGTTCAAGGATTTGCGCTATGGGTGGGTATATTTCTGGCAATTTGGAGGGTGGATGGATGGGTGATAATTTGGAGTGTTTTGGAGATGTTTTGGGTCTCTTTTTGGTGTTAAGTTCAATTTCTTATAACTTTGGTCATATTCATGCATGGTGGGCTGTGATGAGAGTTCATGATGTTGGGAGTAAACGTTCAGACACCCTGTTTTGCAAAAGTTACAGTGGTGGCGATTGGACTCTGTGTATGGCTATCGTGTGACAGGATATTTCGTATCGTAACCTAGCCGATATTAGCCCAAATGATCATTGAAACGTGAATGGTCTTAGCACATTGCAATAATGATTATCATCAAAAGAAGCAACTCAACAAACCTGCATCATGCTTGTCACCTTGCATTCTAAGTTCCGAGTTTCTGTTCATCCAAGAAGTTGGATTTGTAGACGATTGGATAACTCAAGATCCTAGAATTGTCAACAGGGTAGATAGACGCATCTCGACAATCCTTTTAATCAGATCAACACTTTGTTTTCTTGATGCAATACATTACTTCATGTACTATACATTGATTTATATTTCCTTTATTCACCCCTGTGATTTCGCTTTGCTTATCACTCACCACCTGTTTGATTAATGGCACGAAGAAGCCGTACTTCTCCACCTCCTCCTACCCCTTCCCGCACCAGGAAAAGGATACAATCTATCCACAGCATAGATCTCAAAGACAATTCAACAATGATATCCAATAATTTCAATGATTATCGAGATGACAATACGGAATCTGATTTCTAGCCTCTTCAGTGACCACCCAGGAAAGCAATGGTCAACCGCCTTCTAAACATTCCCTCACATGAACCATTGGAAAATGAGTTGGGGTTTCTCAATTAACTCCTGCATTGGCGCAATGTGTACATCTTAAGTATTGGGGGTGAATCATATCTTGAAGGAGGATGATGAATGAGAGTCTATGCCACTGGCATCTAGAAAGTTATTTCATTAAGTATTTAAACAACTGGATTTGGCTGTAAATGAATATATTTACTATACAAAGTATTCAAACATACCCGGTGAGCGATTCTTTTCATTGACAGCTGCTAATATATGGTGGTAGGAGTTCTTTGTTAACAATTTGGCAGGCGTCATCATCAGCACAAAATACAACACCCAGACAACTGATGCAGGCGTTCCAGCAATGGCTATGGCATGTGTGAAGCATATAACCATCACTTATGCGATATTGGTGAATCCCTTCCTCACAAATGCGGTGAAGTCCGCCCAGATTCATTGTTGGTAGTATGAGGAAAATGCCAGGATTGATACAGCCCAGAGAAGCTCAGACCCTCCACGTGCCTACATTTCAGTGGAAATTGTATCATCTCAGTGATTGATTTCATTGCTGACATTGTACATCACGCTCTCGCAATTATTACCCACTTCTCTTCAGCATTGGATTATCTCTGGAAGACTTCAAGCAATGCCAATTATGGATAGGGAATACTGTCACCTACAGAGGTTTGCACAATCGTCGCCTGGCTATTTGCCAGGACAGGTCTACATACCCCACAAACATTCATGTGGTATGTTCGAAGTTCCGTTTATGTATCATCATCATCTTGACTATCAATTTAAGAGTGCCAGTGTCGATTTTCGGTGTCTATAATAGTGGATCATATTAGCAGAACATACTGCTATGGTATATATCCAATGGAAATCGAAGATAGTTTATTGATTGATAAAATCAACCCGACATTCATTGCCCTCACCATAATGGCCATCCACCATTTTCTTTCAGCCTGGAAAAGAGGCGAGTGAAGAATCACACCACAGTCAGGTCCAGGAGGTGGAGCACAACGTAAGTGGGAAACACGAAACATCAATCAAGTGGCAAAAAATGAACATACTGCAGTCTTTTGTCATCTTAATGCGGATTTTCAGTCTTCCATGCTGGTGGTCCAAGCCAAAAAATTAGACAATGTCTGCAGCATAATTCGCTGAAAGATCTACTCAACTGGTATAGACCCAGCAATGGTACAACCTCACTACGATTTGTGCAGCATGGCTGAGAACTCTCTTGATTATCTTCTGGAGAAGCCGAGGGAGTAGCCAAACAATTCTCTTAATTGTCTCCACAGCTTTGTTACTACTACTGAAGGTTGCATGTGATTCTCAGCTGTTCTGCCAACAGGCAGGTCTGCCATCCCCAGCAGCAGCCAGCCTGTCCCCTGCATCAACCGCAATAGCATCGACATTACCAATATAGCCAGCACTCAGAATACATGATTATTCCATAGAAGAATAATTATCAGGGATATGATGTCACTTAAAGGTTAGGAATGGTGTAAGTAATCAAATATAGGATTTCCTTTAAATGCTAATTTATTCTATGTTTCGTCGATATATCATAATAGTAGTAAATGTACTGGATCTGATGGTTTACCGGAGTCTGATCTCAAAAAGGGTGAAATCATAATCACAATAATGCATAATTCTCCTACGATGGTTGAACAACTGCATGCCCCTGAACAATCTGATATCAACAAATGAAATATAGTAAACCATGTCTACGTTGACCCTGTCATTGGTTATTTTTAGCCATGAGGTATCGTTAAACACAAGTGCTACATACTTCATCAAATGTAAGGAGTGAATACTATCATCATCACATGGACAAATCGAACTGCACGACTTCAGTCTTTGCAGAGTGCGAATTTGTAATGCTACCAAGAAACTGTGAACCATTCATTGAGTGCTTGTTGTTACTTTGGCAAAAGTGGGTATACGAGTCCTAACACTTTGAAACAGCATTGTGACAACTCAAGGAACACACAGCCAAGTCACAGCAATGCCCTATTTCATTGAAACCTCAATTTGATTTTTTTGAGTTGGTGGACGCAATATACTTAATAAATTTAATAAAGGAAATTTCATTTTTGCAGATGTAAATCAACAATAAACAACAGGAATTCATTTAACAAAATTATTGTGTATGATTAATACTTAGATGTACATGAAACAAAGCTACTCGATTACTTATACTGCTTAAAATAACTTATCATTATACAATATCTGTATCATATTTTCAAATTTATTCTATTTTTAATTCAGTTAAGATTTACATATTACTTGTTTTTCCAACAGTCTAGATTAGACGATTTGCAGTACTTGATTACAAATCATGAACTCATCAATCCATGTTTAGGAATACGTCATCAACTATTCATACTGTGTATTTCTCATAAATTTAACATTACCGGCATATTCCCAGTGTGTAAACTGGATCAATATGACTTTTGATTTATTGAAAATATCAGTCACACTTCAAATTGCCAATCAAATCCAGTAACACGTTTGTATATGTTGATTGTATCTGCTCTAACCATGTAAGCCAAATCTGGAGAGAATTATATTAAATCATTATAGTATACAGAATATTTTCCATCATTGTACACAATGTAAGAAGAGTTGACCACTTGATACCCACATGTATGTGTGGGCCACTACAAATATAACTAAGTGGAGTATTTGAAGAAATTGATTCTAAGTGGGTTTTTGCATTTTCCTATGGAGTTGCTGTGCAGCTAACTTACATGTCAGAAATACTATATTCTTTGTTGCACATATTCAGACAGTTACTATATAAAAGTTGGAGGATTAAATACACAATTCAGTTGGAATCTAACTCAGTTACTCTTGGATATGTCATCAACATCGCCTATTAGTGTCTATTGTATATGGGAGTAGTTGGTGCCTGTATAGCTGCAGAAGAAGAAAGTCTCACTTCGCATATTTCTCATTTTTCCAACATTCTCTCTTGATTGAATTTATCCCAGTATGAATAAGCAGCTAATTCTTATAAATTTTGCTATCGATCTACTTGCTCTATCTAATAGTCACCTAGTAGGGTCTTTACTGTTATGAAAAGGAATATTTTGTTAAAGCCTACCAAGATGTAAATAAATCTACAACATAACATCACACTATAGCAGTCAGATATATGTTGTTGGTCTACCAGATCTCGTATACTCTGTGATAGATAATACCAGTAGAGGTTAGAGCTGACAGAGGTTAGATTTTTATAACAGTTTACTCAGGTACAAACTATCATAGTAGTGAAAGGCAACTGCACCAATTATGGATTCATTTCTATATCCAATTTAAGGTCTGATACCATCCTATTTACCTTAACTGAAATAATATAAATTTATATATCATTTATATTGTCAAATTTGGTAAGTAAAGAACAAAGTCAAAAGATATTCAAATCATTAGGAGTTAAATATTTCTCTCAACTGATTGTGAGTGAGTTTTTTTAACAATGGTTTGCAATATTAAAATAAACTAGGAATTGTTTCTATTAAATTTCCCCCTTCTCCTGACACTGTATAGCATCTATTTTGAATACCTACTGTCGATGCCAGTTCCCACTTCAACTACTCTACTAAATAGAAAATATTTCATATTTTTCGGTTTCTTCATATACCATATTCTGGAAGTGCAAGACTATTCTAAATCTAACCCTTTGAAGCATGTCAATTTAAATATTGGTGGATAAAAGACCATATTGGAGGGTCGTTAAAGTTACTATTAATAATTGCCCTAGTAACTTATTCACTGCTAATATATATCCATCCAGAGTCTTCTGAAACATTACACCTAAAATATACTATGATTTATACTGCAGAATAACCCCGAGCAAGATTAATTACACATATGTTCCAACCCATACACTAAATATTTCCATAGGCCTATAGATTGGCCCATGTGCCAATGGGTTGACCACTTGGCCAATAGGTTGACCCATTGGCCACTAGGTCAGCTTGGTGTGCTGGTTGACATGCTGCCCAAGCGGTCAACTGCTATACCCAGTTGACCAGTTGGTCAGTAGGTCGATCGATACACCAAGTTGACTATATGCAAAATCAGACAATACTGTTAATTTCTAAAACAAACTTTTTAGGACGCCCGGAATAAGACAAATGAAAGTTCAGCTATAGAAGAAACTTCTTGTATTTGCAAAACCAAAATATGACATTAATTACAAAAATTCCCATTACTCCAGTAAGGGCCTGTCAAGTACATACTGCTGAGTCCAGTATTCACACCATTCCGACTAATCTTCCACTTCATCCACATCCTTATCATCCTCATCCACCACTTCTTCACTCTCTGACCCTTCTACATGATGTCCCCAGGTAACAGTTCCAGTTTTTTGACCTCCAACTGTTGAGTGTGTTCTATTCCTTCCAGCTGCCACAGGTACAAGCCGTGACTGCACAACCAATGCAATATCGGTACAAATTGCAAGAGGGGAAAGAGTTCCGCAATCTTGCTCATCAGAGTGGCAGTGAATTGAACATTGAACCTGGTTTTTCTTACATCTGCAGCGACCAGTACACGCTGCTTTACAGTTGCAGATTATAGATATTCAAGTACTGGTTGATTCTGCTGCAGCCACGGCATGTAGTGTAATCTGCAAGTGTACAGTCAGTGTTGTTCAGATTGGTAGTAGGCTGCAAGCCATGGACTCTTACCTTATTATTTGGTACATTCAGCAGTTGAGCTTCTGAAGTATCACATGCCTTGGCCGGAATTCACAATTGGTCTTTTACAGGATACAGTGTTGTCAAGATACCATGCTTGCACTGCAACTGGTACTTGTTTGGATGTGGTATCTTAATGACTTTACAGAAAATTAGAAGATTATTGGTACTTGCTCTATCCTCACCTGGGATTTTCAGGGTGACAAATTTACCCGACTGAAACTACTCTGGGGTAAATTGCTTGTTGAACTTTTGAACCACTGTCCTTCGAGACTTTGCCATTGCTGCTTGAACCTCCTTTTTAATTGGTGTGAGATCATCAGCATCACCACAGCTTAGAATTGATTCTGCAATTGACCAATGTGCAGAAGTTGTTGAAGCCTGGGAACCTAGCAACCGCTCTTGTTGACTGGGTTTTTTGGTTCCTGGAAATATAGTGTAAGTTATAGATATTGGTATTATAGCAGGAACTGGTACAATGACAGGAACAACCAAACCTGGAATAGTATCAACTGGTATGGAAGCAGAATCTTCATCTGAATCGAAGATATAATGCTCAGTAAAGTTGTGCAGTTCATTATCATCCAGTTCTGCTCACTGTATTGATGGCTCTGTAGTAACCTCATCACAAATGTGATCAACATTTACTGCTGTGCACTCCACTGGTGACAGATTCTCATGCCAACAGGACTTCTGGCCAAACATAACTTCATAGGGGAACTTTCCAGTCGCACCATGTATCGCATGGTTCATTTTCAACCTGATATCTGGAAATGCTCTTGCCCATACCTTGCTTCTCGTATCCTCTTTCCATGCACGCAGGCGACTTTTTACAGTACCATTGGCCTGCTCCAGAAGTCCTTGTGTTGAAGGAGTACGGGGTCTTCCATTAACAACTTTCACTCCATATTTCTTAAGTAGAATCAGTAACACACCTTTGAACTCTCTGCCATTGTCACACTGTAAAATCTCTGGTGGTTCAAAATGTCCAATCCACTTTGCAATCGCATCTGCCACTTCTACAGCTTTGTTAGTCTCTAAAGCTATCACAGACAAAAATTTGCTGAAGTGGTCGAGGATGTGAAGCATCCATTTAGACTAGCCATTGTGCTCATGACACATGTTAATCAGATCAATTTGTACTTGCTGCAGTATCTGGCTTGAGAAAATGGATTCTAGATTGCACCAGGACCAATTGGGACAGATTTTTAGATTTGTTTGGCAATGTCCAACCAACTATTGAACTTGCTCCTTGGTTATACCGAAGAACAGCTCTTTTATATGGTTGAATGTTTTGACATATCCTACACGACCCAGCTGGGTATGAGCTTTGTTGATTCAGTCAAATGCTTTGGATATGGGAACCAGTCAAAGTGGTGCATCTGATGGACATTTTGGTTGGCAGAGTAGCATGCCATTTAGGATATCAAAGTTATTCAAAGCCTCAGTATGTTGGTTATACTGTGTCTGGCACTCAGGACCTGATTTTGTTAGGATTTATTCTTATGTAGTAGATATTAATAAATGATTTGTATTACCAACATGGGCTCTAGACTTTTCATTTGGGAATATCAAACAGTTCTTGTGCTCACTAACCTTCATTGCATTAAAGGAGATTCTAGTTGTCATTGCAATGCTTTCCAAATAAGTTGAAAACTGCTTGAGAGTTGCATATGAATATCCTTCATCTAGGAAAGTGGTAGCGGGAGTGCTAAGGAAAGGTGCAGCACATGCAGAGCCAGCAGTAGTAGAACTTGAATTGGTGGTGGTAGACATTGTAAATTGCGTAACACAATATAGTGATAGAGATGAAAATGCCAGTGTGAAGTAACTTAAAGATTGTGATAAATTGGGTGGGAGGTTTTCATCGCTGTTATCAACCTCCTCCCCAACTTTCAACCTAACCACCTACTTGGCATATGGATTGAGGTCTTCAATTGGCAAGTAGGTTGAGCTGCTGACCAAGTAAGCAATTTGGCATATAAGTCAAAATACATACTACAAACTTTTAAATTATCTGTTGTAGAAAATCATAGTATACAGCATTCTCAGCAAATATTAATACATATAAATGAGTCAGATTCATTTCCTCTTCATAATCATTATAATTGTGTACTCCAGACTAAATTATTACCACTTATTATTATCATGCAATCCAAGCACCTCCTTGGTAATTCAATGTCATTGTATTGAATTGCTCTACTTGAGATTGATTGTATAGTGCCCTGGGATTGAATATATGTTATTGACACACATATTTAAACTGCTGAATTTTATAATCTAGACAGGTATGCATTACCATATATCCTCAACTGCTCTTTTTGACTACATCTATGTAATAATGCTAGTAATACTGGTAAACTTCACCATAGAACTTTATTTATCTCTCCAGGTTCACAGGTAGAACAAGTTCACATTGTGGTACATTAACTACATTGTCAATGTGGATAGTTATAATTGAAGAATGAATGTGAGAGTAAACTGTTATGTAATGATCAGTTCGATATTTTACCAAAATCATCCGATCTTCTGTATATCTGTTTATTCTTTGTTACTGATGTATCTACAGAAATATACATATAATAATATAAACTTCATACTATAACTCTTCCAGACTCCTTGCAAGATCCCCCCTATATTACATTTACCTTAATCTAGCATGAGTTATATACTTAGCCTTTGCCAGTTTCTTCAATAACTCTGACAAATAGAATTGTATCTGTATGTCCACTTGATTTGTTAATATCTGTCAAACTCTTTGTTTTAAAATGTAACACACAGCTTCACATGTAAAATGTTATTAATTATGGCAGAATCAACAACGTAACATGGTAAGCAATGCCATTTGTCAGAGTGAACGATACATTTGATTAAAGGCTTGAGTTTCAATCCCTGCATTGAACTGATATGTACTAAATTGGGAAATATTGGAATATCTTTCCTTTAATGTGAAGACTAGATACAACAATTCTGATATTATGCAACAATAATAGTAATCATAACCAAGCAGCTAATATATCATTGTGGATAAAAGAAGACGATTTGCATGCCCTGCTAGCAATTGGTCAATATAACTTGATATGTTAGAGCAAAACCCTCCAAATGATGAATGTATTCCTTCCACAGAACCAGAGCTTTAACTATGCTCCCATTGCATTTCAGCTTACAACTTCTTTGAAATCGGCAGAGTCTCAGCCACTATGATTACTCAAGTGCCAAAGTATACTATCAACAATATTCAAATATCAAGTTTTGCATTAGCTCAGATGACTGTCATAAAAGACCCATGGTAACCAGATAATCCCTCTCTACTGATAAGCTATATTCCAAGCTGCAATGATAATTTCGCAGTAAATTGTATACATTAAAAATCCTTTGCTATTCTTTTCAGATTATATTAACTATTTCATGGAGAATACTTAGCATATTCCAATTGGGACACAGATTGTCATTGTCCTATTGCAAGTGCTTCTGACCAATGTTCACAATCTAACAGTTATCAGGCGATTTATTACTCATTATTTAGTCATAGATGGAACTAGCTGTAAATTATCCTTTATATTCCTGATTAGACATTTCATTTCATCTACTTATGATTGCAAAACAACCCATAATGTGAGCTACATATTATTACAATTAGACACTGACAGTCAGATGCAGAACTTTGCACCATAGTTACTAGTTACAAATTGTATTTGAGCATAGAAACTGAGCATAACATTCAGATTAACAATCCCTATTTGATTATTCATAATGTCATTAAAGGTCAAACAACCCAGTTTATGTAAATGGATATGCTCCATTTGATGTACAATCTGTTGTATATAGAAAATATCTATAGATAATATTCAAAAACATTTCATGACGTTCAACCAATTGTTTTTGAACCTGTACAGTGTGGTGCTGCAGTAATTTGTTGGGTACATTCTGAATAACTAATTGGCAAGAAGCATAATACAATGTTCTTGTTACAAATATTCAGAAGAATTTGCTTCATACGTTTTGGGGATAATATTTATCCTTATGAAGCCTACTCAATTGTCGACTTGTTCTACAAGCCATCTACTTTTTGTATTATGTCATCGTTTCGTATATCTTTCTAGTACAATTTATTACCCAATGTTGTCAAGCACTCAGGGAGGTACCCACATTCACTGTGTGATTAGTTTCCCTACACATCAAAATCATTGGTTGCAGAATCCTGAATACTACCCTACTGGGTTACATATTACAAATAAAGCCAAATGTTATTGATACTCAACTTTTGCACTGTAAGAGTTATACATTATTACTGAATGCAATGAGTACTTCCCAGTCCAGGCCACAGTTGATTCAATAGATATTACAGCTAATATTGAATCTGATAAGATTGTTACTATAGAACTAAATATTGACATTATAGTTAATCGAAATATTTCACTTCCTGAGTTCAATTATCGTATTGGTGTATGTTGTGGTTATTGGTAAATGAGTTATGTATCTTTGTATTTCTTTAAGGGTGAAATGTAAAAGCTACATTGTATCAGTTATAGGATAGTTGGATTCAGAAATTGACAATCAATATTTATCAACTGCATGAATTTGTTATAAATTTCAGATAATAATACCATAAAGTACAACTTATTGTTGTAAATATGACAGTTTAAAATATCAACAGCCATTCTCTGAAAGCTAATGCCAGAGAATCCAAATATTTTCAGCATATATATTGGGACATCAGTACAGCTTAAGCAATACTTCTTGATGATTCCAAACTTGTCTATAGTGCTTCCAGAAGCTTCCAAACATATCACCAGTAGTTGCATTCTGTATGGACTTGATATATATGTTGTCAAACACTTTAAGGTCTACCAGAAAGCCCTAAGGTTAGTTTGATTACTTTCAAAATTTGGCAATTGTAGGTTGATCATTACTAACTTTTAAATCCTCCCAGAGATTACCAAGGACTAATGTTTGTCATGGCAATGTAGTTTATTAAGTAAGCATAATAGCAGTGTAAAATGTTGACAAACTACAACATTCTATATTACAATAGTAGAAACTTGATTTCTAAAGTCTATATTTCAATTAGGTACCATAATTTCATATGTAAAGTATGTTACAGTATCTCGTATAGCAGTAACTGAGCAGTCCAATCGTATTGTGATACTAGCAAGTGTTAACTTCTTTTGACAAATGTTATAACCTGTTGGAGTAATTATATAGAATATACATTATTGTAACTTATAATATACTACGTTTACAAAAGTAGTACAATTCTTGTTACAAACAATGATAAGAAAAAGCACTGATTAGTCTTCTACTTTATAACCTGTACTATGTTGGAGTTATTAGTTCTCAGAATATAATCATAATGCAAATTAGAACATCTCAATAATATCCAACTTCAATATGTGTCAGGTAGACTATAATTAACATGATAAAATGCAATTTGGATACAGTGCGTTGTGCCAACTGTGTTTATCTGCAGCTCCTGGATATACATCAGTGGAATAGAAGACTGATTTATTGAACTAAGGTAGTAATTAATTGAATACTAATATGATAATTATCTCTGAAGCAGCATATACTTCAGTATTGTGATAACAATATCTGTTTTAAATTAAGAATTGCAAGGCAAAATCAACAATAATAGTAGTGAGTACATTGCAACTCTGGAAACTCAATTTGAGAATTTAATGTTACTGGATAACAATCTGAAGTATTTTACAATTTAACATCTATAAAGAAATTTTCAAACATCTTATATTCAATTTGGAAATTGCTAGCCACCAAAGAAATACTTTGCATACTCAATTTAAATCTATTTGTGTCTGTATATATATCATTATGACAAAAGAACAATACAGCAGTAGTATATTTGATATTTAAGTTACTTATACAAAAGTAGTTATTGATTAATATTTATCATAAAATATTAACAATATAACATTGTATTTTGGTCAAAAGTTGCATATTGTGACTACTGTATACTGGTATTGCATTAGATAAGCTTATTTAGAGATATTGTTATTATGCAGTATCAAGTAATATTTTAATTTATTATCAAGTTGTTCTACATACATGCAATATAAAGTAATTCATTGTTCAATAACACATTAATTTTAAAATAAATCTGTCTGCCATTTTTGAATCTAGCTATAGTCATATTTCAATCAACTGCAACTGAATTAAGAATTTGTATTTCTTTTGGCAAGTATTAAATAACTTATATACAAATTATATCTAACTTGGTATTGGTACTGGAATTCCACTGTGTAAGAATCATTTGGTATTTGTTAAAAGCCAAAAACTTTTTACAATAATTCTTGCATTACTCTTTATTAAGGTCAAGAAATATAGTTAGATAGAATATGTATCAAACAGGAAAGAATATTATAATCCTCTGCTGGCAATAATTGTAAATCATGGTTTGATTTATATTAATTCATCTGTCTCCATAACTGTCTACATGTAACTGTATAATTAATGCTTTATTAATTTTATACATCAGCAACAAACCTAGTTTCCGTCTGAAACACCCGGGTGTTCCGGACGGCTTTGACAGCTCTGACAGAACCTCGTACCCTCTGATGGAGAATTACACGCTTTCCGTCGCGTTGCATACTTACCTCCATTACTTTGCGCCTGGTATATGCACCATCAGAACGACACATGTGATACACTCTTTGCAGGGGCTGCAGTTATGCTGTAGCCGTTTATACAACGCCTGGCAATGATTATGCCTTTCTTCGGCCAATAGCCACATTTTACCTCTCCGCTATTGCTATATATCGGATGCCCCACTCGCCCCATATATGTTTAGCTTTCAGATTTTGCTTCAGATACATCGCTTGCCATTGCATTTGCTTCGCCATTATCATAATTTACAGGTCTGAAATATACAGTCCAATCGTCACACTCTCTAGTACTATGCCCTCAGACCTCCACATTCTGCGTTAATCCATCATCGGCTTCTGATGCTTATTGCTCCTCATCCGCATCCGCATCGTCGCCATCCTCGCCCTCATACCCATCGACATCACTAGTTCCCAGGTCCATTATCTCGAGTTCAGTCGCCGGCCGTCATCGCCGGCTGGTGGTGGGGATGGAATCGCGCATGTCGCTATCATCATCTTTATCTTCGTAATCCCCGCTGCCCCCTTGCATCGCGAAATGAAGTTCGTCATCCGTGCAATTGTTGTCTATCGGAATGTTTGGGTCAGGGCTTCCGATTGCAGCCTCCTCAAGCGCCACTTCAGAGGCCAAATAATCAAGAAGAATTGCATTGTCAACACGTGCTGCTTCTACGCTGATCACCACGGCAGGTGGTGGGTTCTCCGCCTGCTGGATCTGGCGCTTGACTGTAGAAAGAGTGTTGTTATACACCCTCTGTTGGTAGCTCTCTGGTAGTGTGTTCCAGGTATTCATCAAGAATGTATATGTGTCTGCAATGCCAGGCGAGGTTAACAACTTGCACACCGCAGCAGGATGCGTGCTTACCACCGTCATTCTTCTAATTGAAGTAGTTCGAGCGATCAGGTCTGTCTGCTTTCAGTTTTGACTTGGAAGGTTTTGGATGAACCCATTTGTTCTTTTGCCACTCCAGGAAAGCATGGCGCAACGTGGTGCAGGTAAACATGATCAGTGGCGAGGGTATATGACTGTCCTTGTCGTCAATCATGGAATTATAAAATCCATCAGCATACTTGCCGCGGTTATTCGCCCGATGATAAAATTTGATGTAGATTAACCTCGGGATTGCTTCCGCCAGGAAGTAAAGTGGACACTGGCCATTCGTTAGCAGCTTTCGACACTCTCTGCATTTGATTTGGACCGCGTACACCACCTTCCACACGCTCTGCTACAGGAAAAAGATACTTATTGTCTGCCAGAAGGGAATTAATGAATTCCAAATGCTCTGCGTCGGATTCAAAGCGGTGGAGATCATATAGCTCTGCTATATTGTCCCTTGCAGATTGAATAGAATTGGATGTAACCTTATCAACTTGTGGGCGAACCTGGTACTGGTTTGAGCGTGTAATATCCAAGGTGGGCAGTTGCTTCAGCATACCTCTTTCAAGGTCTCCTTTGTGCATGCGTCAAATGCTATGGACCAAATGTTGTTTTGCTGCATTGCGGTGTTCCAGTACGTCTCTATTATCTGCCAGTGTGGGGCTTTAGCTAATGTTTTCGCAACGTGTCGCGTTGCATAACTTACCATCTCCAAGTCGCTTGCACTCATAAACGGCCGTCTGTTCCACATGTAGAGCTCCAGGAGCCTGCCCGTTGCAAATACAAGACACGTCATGTCGGAGTGGCCAAATCGATGGATGCTGCCACTGCCGGAGACCACAGATCGAGGTGTAGACACCACCTGTGTTTGCAATTGCCACTGCCTCTCTCTCTGATTCCATTCTGTAGCTCGCGTTCGCACTGGATTTGTAATGATCGCACGGGCTTCTTGATTAGGGATGGGCGTAGGCAGGTTCTCAAGACTGCTGAGAGGAGTGGGAGTGCTAGCAATGCCGGATGCCGGGCTGGATACAACGCGATGCGTTGAGTCTGTTCATATGGTTCCGCTGGGTACTAGTGTGTTACAACTGCTTGTACCCGGCGTGGCCGTTGGAGTAATTATTGCCCGTCGCTGTGCAGCGGACGGGGTGGAAGTCACAAGTTTCGTGATATCTGCAACCCGAGAATTGTTCAGCGAAGATGAGGGGGTGTAGTACTGACGTTGGATTGTAGAGGCTACGGAACTCCCTCCTTGAGAGGAATCCCTCTTGCCAGCCAGTACGGAAACGGGTCTCTTAGCAGGGGGATGTTGAGAATTCCCTGAAGGCCTACACTTTTGTTGATTCTGACGATTAGCAAGACTTCGGACATTTCGTACGACCGGAGGCGTGACAGGGTGAGGGCTTTGGGAAGGCATCATCCGATATGGATGTTCAACGTTAAGACTGTAGGAATAATTTCTTCTGCCTGCATATGCAACGGCAGGCGAGGGAGACTCCTATTTGAGCGACCATCGAGGGATTCGACAAAAAAGGGAGGCGCAGTGTAGACCCCCCGAGAGTCTAAACAATGACAATACTCGGGGACAAGATCCCTTCAAAAGCATTCAATTATGGGGTTAACTGCCATCAGATCAATCTCAGATTAAACTCAGCATTGATATTCACTGTTACAGCAACGTCTGAAGGTCTATTTGCACCGCTTGAAGGGTGTTTGTGCCATCTTGGCGCGATTATCATCGTATTGCACTCGTTCTTGGCACAATACTTCGAACCATTGATTGTGTATATCTTCAACTTCCTGATGGAAATCCCCCATTGGCAGAGCTAAAAGCATCGCAGAGCGAACAATGACGTATTCTCTATCCTATGACATCAGTTGCATGTGCTTTTTCCACTGCTAGGCATTGGTACCTGTGTTGGATGGTTGCACAGTTGGGACAATCTGAGATCTACTCAGTTTCCTCTGAGATGCACGAGGTCTGAGAGGTAAAAAAGATCTGTGATGCACAAGCAACGCCCGGCGTTGTAAACTGTCCTCTCCGCGAGTACTAAATCTCGTCTCCAGGCTTGTCATTCATGAGGTGTCTGGTGGTTCTGCAAGATGAATGCTGGGCCATTTTGTGTTCGTTAACCAACAAAACTCACAAGTTCAACTAAGAAATCGCCAGAACTCGAGGATATATATCCCTTCTTCCCGCCTACACCTCCATTCTCTTTTCCTCCCGTATTATACACACCGACAGCATCTTGATCTCGACCTCACGTGACTTGCACAAAACAACTCCTCTCGTTCCAAAACACACCCAATAACCTACACAACTTTGTACTTTCCCTCTGGGCTTCCTTCCGCTACATGCAACTGTATCATAATGCTAACGTTTTGGATGTAGATTCATTTTCAACTCACAGCGATGGCACCAAAGGGCAGCAGCAAAGGAAAGGGGAAGTCTAGGGCAAAGACGCTGACATCGGTTATAAATCGACTCTGGTCGTTGAATCGGGACTGTATAACAGGATTCATCTCGGAACACATCCGTGGACTCATATGCATATACAATGTATGCGGTGTTAAGGAAGAGAGGGCATGGGACCACTTATATGACATAATCTTTCTTCATCCAGTTATGACTTGCCACTTTTCACAATTCCGGCTGATGTGGCCGCACCGCAGGAGCAGGAGTTCGCCGTTTCGGGAGTGGTGGGCTGCCTTCCGCTCATATATATGGCAAATGTTTGACAAAACCCGCGACCAAATGAACAATTGCAGGTGGGACAACCCCCGTGCCTTCGGGGATCAAGTCAATCGCTCCAATCCGCAGACAGCCAGCTCGGGGAAGGTTAAATGCACCGGTGAGCGTTTCTCTTGGTACGGTAGCGATGATCTCAGGGCAAAGATTGAGCTGCCAAGCTGCTGGAAGTACAAACCTGGCAACTTCCTGGCCGTTGGATCACTGAATTGGGATGAGATAATCTCCGAGGATGGTAATGATGAGAACTGGGCGGATCCCGGAGCGCCGAGCAGTGGAAGGAGCTGTCCTCGCGATGGCAATGACAATGACAACGACGATGGTGAGAAGGACAGGCAGGGTGGTGAGAAAGGGACCGGGAAAGGGAAGGGAACAAAAGATGGGACTGGGAAAGAGAAAGCGACTGAGGATGGGAAGGGGAAAGGGACGGGGAAGGGGAAGGGAAACAGTAAAGGGAAAGGTATTGTTGAACAAACCCCAGGGGGAGATGATATCTCTCGTGCCGTTGCTTTACACTTGCAGATGGAAATGTCAGAGGCAGACTTGGACACGGAGGGCTAACTAGAGCGGGTAAATTTGACCCGGAAGCATCGCCCACCGTGTCAATTTCCTCAGATGATGATACGGACTCTGCCAAGTCGCACGGCAAATATGACTCTGAACGTGATTGTGATGTGGATATGCGCATGGAGGATGATGTGGACGCACTGGACAGCATTGATTTAGACGGCAATGTGGATATGGAAAGGGACAGTGAAGATGAGGAAGATGAAGAGGGGGAAGATGAGAAGGAGGAAGAGGAGGTGGATGAGGAGGAGGAGGAGGATGAGGATGAGGATGAGGATGAGGATAATGGCAAAGAACCTCAAACAATTGGCCAGGGAGAGATGGTAAATACATCGGCTGACGATGCTGATACCATGGTAGACAATCAGCCAACCGTACTACCTGAACAAGGCCATGCAATGGGCCAGCATACCCCATGGCCACAACCTCCGGCGCCTGCCCCACGGCCACAAACCCCGGAGCCTCGCCCACGACCACAAACTCCGGAGACTCACACCCAAAGTGGGCTGGAGTTTTTGGGGCTTGTGACGCTGCAAAAACCTCGCCCAGCGGTGCCACCTCTGCGAGAAGCTGAGGCAGCCGGAAACACCTCGGATGTCGATATGGAGCAGCAGCTACTTGGCGAATCGGCAGGTGGCGACAGTCTCCCCGATGTCCCTCTCCTGGATGTCCCTCTCCCGGATGTCCCTCTCCCTGATGTCCCTCTCCCTGATGTCTCTCTCCCCGATGTCCCTCTCCCCGCTGTCCCTCTCCCTGAGGCGCATCTGGATGGCTCTGTAGGCGAGGAGTGAACCAGTCCTCGGGTTGCAGACCAGGCATGCGTTCGGGTTAGTGTCGGGTTCTTGTCTTGTGAGTTTCCTTTGCTGTAATCTATTCATCTCAGGCACTGATCAAGGCACACGTGGAGGTGTTTTGCTCGTTTGGGTTAGGGTTGTGGGCTTGTTCGTTTCCTTTGTTCTAATCTATGTATCTCAGGCATTGATTATTACACGCGTCGCGAGGTTTTTGGATTGCTCAGGGTGTATTTTTCATTTATTCATAGTATTATGGGACATCGCACATGCAGTGTTATTGCAACTCCTGGCGTGTAAGGAACCTCCTTGTGATGGTGTTGAGGCTCAATAAATCTCTCAAGTATCGTGAGCTTGTACCCACACCAGACTGCTCAGGCCCAGCACCAACTTTCGTCCCTTTCTACAGTGAATACTCCACTCCTCGCGTGTCATCGACAATGCCAGAGAAGACCGCTTTCCGTTGCCCCGGATTTTTATGCCGAAAGAAGTTCACCTCAGACAGCTGGTGACTTAAACATATCAAATTACACCATCCTGAACACCTTCAAGTTGCACACCAAAAGAATCTGACTGTTCGCAGCATGACCCGACGCATTGAATCTGCTCAGCGTCCTGAATTCAACGCTAACAAAGATTCAGTCGAAGACTTGGACGCGGTACCCTACCTCAAACACCATGAAAACATCGCAGACTCGGAGTCACAACCAGCGCCACCTCCTCTGCCGCAGACGGAAACATACCCTGGCGCCGGTGCTCCGCTGAGCAATTACATTGGTGAGCCATGGGAACACGACGCTCAGGGTTTCCTTGAGACGAACCTACAAAAGAATCCCTACTACCCATTTGCAACGCGCGAAGAGTACAAATATATCCAGTGTGGGATCATGAAGAAGGGCATGAAGATGTACTATGCAACGTGCTGAAGGAAGCAAACACTGCTCTGGGTTTCCCAAGCTTCAAAAATGGCGATGGCATCTAGAAGCTCATGGCTAGCATGCCAGATGATCAGGCTCTTGGGGAGTGGGAACTACACACTGTCCAGGATATGAAATGGAATGACAATCACCAATGCCCTATCAAATACTGGAGTCGAGATATCATCAAAAGCATGAGATGGTTGATGCAACAGCCAGCGTACGCCGAGCATCTCATTTACACCCCTCAGCATTGCTTTAACAGCGATACGCCACCAAAACGCCTCTATACCGAAATACACACTGCGGACGGGTGGTGGGAGACACAGGTAAGGAGGGATACCCGAGTATGAAGACGTGCTAACCAACATTAAGTCAATGCTCAGAGTGGGGGATACACTGGATCCCTTGGTCTTCATGTCCGACGGAACGCATCTCTCGAATTTTGCTGGCAAGAAGAAAGAGTGGCCTGTATATATGACAATTGGCAATCTATCTTCGAAGCTCCGCCAGATGCCATCAACGCACCGTATCGTAATGGTCTCTCCCCTGCCGATTCCGATCAAGAACCGCAATATTCCTCAGAAGAGGCTAGAGGAGCAGCGGCAAACAAACCAAGAGGTGCTGAACGAGGTACTCCGGCGAGTACTCCACCCTCTCACCTTGAAACAAAATCCCAGCGCCGAGAGAGGGTATGACAACGTTCTCTGTGCAGATGGCAACTTCAGGCGTTGCAAACCGGTTTTTGCAGCATCGCTTGCAGATTGCCCTGAGTATAGCGACCTACATCATCTCGAGTGACATGTCTGTTTTTGGTGCGAGTGTCCAAAGAACGAACTGGGAGATTATGTCCCTCCTGAGAAGCAACACCTCCGGCAGGATCACAACCTATATCGAACGCTCAGCGATGCCAACACCAAGGCAGCCGATGCCGACCTCTCGTTGCGCGATGTTCACCGAGGATTCAATGTGTTTAGACATAGTCCCTGTGTCGTGAGCGACCTCCCAAAGCCCGACCTCCTCCATACCTTGCAGATGGGCATGCTTGATCACCTCCAGAAGTGGATTTCCCACTTCATGAAGACGTACGAAAGGCTCGACAAGTACAATGCAATATGGTTATCCGTGCCTGCTTACCACAACCTCACACCAAAAACTAAGTCATATGAGGAAGTTTCTCAATGGAATAGGAAGGAGATGAAGGAAATGAGCCAGTACCTGCTTGGAGTTGTAACCCAGTCTCTACGAGGAGGAAGCCCTGCTCAGAGTCCCATTTTCAATCGCGCAATTGAGTGCACACGGGCATTGTTAGAATTCTATATGTATGCTCAATATAAATCTCATGATGATGCAACATTGAGCTACATGGAAGACGCCTTGTCTTGTTTTCACACCTTCAAAGATGTTTTCTTACTCGGGCGAGCCGGCAAAAAGGCAAAGGCCAAAGCCAATGTCCTGAGGACGGAGCTCGTGAAGAAGCGAAAGGTAGACTAGGAAACAAACGCTGAAACTTGGACTCCGTCCAGGAAGCGGCGGGAAATAAACGCCTGGCGGGATTATATCAGCCACGAGATAGATGTTTCCAAGGAGTTAGATGCCGACTTCAACTTTCGGAAGATCCACTTCATGTCTCACTGGGTCGAACAGATTCGTCAATACGGAGCCTTGCCTCAGTACTTTGCTGAGAGACATGAACAAGAACATAAAACGAATCTCAAGGACGGTTGGAACGCCTCCAATCACAATCCCAACTACCTGCCACAAGTAATCACCTTTCAGCGTCACATTCTCTGGTTCGAAATCAGAGAGCTCAATCTCCAAGCCCTCGCTCAGCGTCGGGAGAACAGCGCTGCCACCTGCATAGTCCTCCCTTCCGGTGCTGATCTGGCTGCCCCCCTGGGCTCACAGTTATATGCGAAGCCCGAATTCATGGGGCCCCAGAACCGCCGTGATGGAAAGCATACTGACGCTATGATCAAAGACTTCAGAGCATTACTCGACAATACACAAGACGCAACGCACCGCGCGACAATATACAACGGCACCCGGGAGTTTCTCAAGAATAAGAGTCGTAACAACACGTATATATCGGACGAACAACTGCTTTCAATGGAGCTCTGTATTTACCATGGTATTAAGGTTCAAGTTGAGGGTTTAGAAGGTGAAGGCATATCTCAGATTTGTCGATGCACAGAAAGCGAGAGCTGGCACGGAGGGGACCGACGGAACGACTGGGTGTGGGTGAAGCAACGCCCATGAAGATGTTATGGTGCGCTGAATGGTCGTCTCCCGTGGCAACTGCAACGACTATTCAAAATGATGCTCTTGAATGAGGATGGAGCCTTCTTTGAGTACTGGTTAGCCCTGGCGCTCACTACAATACCGCAAAACTCGGGTAACTTGGATCCCATCTCGAAATTTGTACAAGTGAGAAATGCACTGGCAGCAGTTGTTTTGCAAGTTTTCAGTGTGGGAAACATCGTCGGCTGCACGCACGTAATTCCAGAGATAGCTACTAGTAGTAAGATAGGAGACGGACGAAATGAGCGCTGGATTGTCAATAGCCACATAGATCTAGCGACTTGGAAGGATGTGTATAATTAGTAAAGAGAGAATTGCATTTTGCGCGCAGGTAGAAGGAACACGAGGAGAGGTTTTCCCAGCGTCACGCATCGCATTGCAATCCCAATGCAAGCGCGTGCCCAACGAACCCATTCCTACATATGATCACAGTTGGCCTTCAACGCCAGAGTGTTCGTTTAAAATAAGAGACCAACAGAGCGAGAAGAAACGGTGAAACTACGATGGGAGGGTGATATGCAACACGACGCATGGTATTGATGCCGGGCGTGGAGTAAGCCGCCACCGGGATGTCTCTGACGGCTCTGACGGACCGCGTCCACTCTGATGGAGCCATTCCGCCTGGATGGAATTATTTTTTGCTGATGTACTATCCTGATATTGCATCTTCAAATTGATACAGAATATTGTTTACCTACTTGCAGAAGTTTAGTTTTAATAGAAATACTTTCAAACAAGTTATAGTGAATTTGACAGCATTAAACATTAAAGTTTTAGAATTCTGTTACGTTTTCTGCTAGGTTTCAACTACTGTACAGCAGATATTACTAACTAAATAGTTTGTTACATTTATAAACTTAGAGTATTTCAATCTCATATTTTCTACTATTTTCTACTATTCAATACCATTCTACAGAAGTTGAAAACTTACTTTTACTTCCATTTCTATCATGTTACACACATTCTCCTACATCATATCTGCTGCTGCTCATTGTGATTTCTTATACACCTTTACAATATACTGTTATTGGTTTATTGAAATTTAAAGATATGTTGAATTTGGTATTTCATTTGCTTTTATTTATTTATTTAATAACTTGATTAGTTATATGTTTCTTTATTTTTTGAATTGTTTATGCCACCAGTTTTTGGGTTGGAATATTATAGCTTCAAAATCTACAAAGGTACAGTTTTGACTTCTGGTAGTTTTGTTTTGTTTGTACATTATAGTTCTAACAGTAGTTAATGATATTGGCAATAAAATGGCTGCTTTCTGGCTGCGTGGGGTTGCTGCGGAGAATTGTGCAGTATAGCAGAGAAGCATTTAACACCAACCCAAACCCATAACCGACCATTCCTGATCGAGACTAGTAGTTACGCTAAAATTACGGGAACCAACCAAATTTCAACCCCACACCCCCCCTGTCGGAGAGAGTTTATTCCTACCGCTTGCGGGCGGTCAAAAGAAGTGGCTGGGTTTTCGATCACCCTCGTCCCACAGATCGGAATAAGTCTGTACCGTAAGTGCTGCGTGCCAGTACTCCGGATACTGAATACCTGACAGTATATAAATGTTGTTTTCCACCATATTTATTAGATACATGTGGAATGGATAAGCATATTGATTATAATGAGGGATCCGCCTCTTCAACTGCTGTCAGTGCATCTTTATCATTAACAACGGATGTACTTAAGAATTCAGGTGAGAGTGCGAGTATCAATACAACGCGGCCAAAGGATGTTGCATCGAACGATCCCTGCTCTGTGCATCAACTACCTCAGATATTTGATACCCCCCCACCTCTCAGAGTGTTAGACATCAGACTGCAAACCTCCCGATAGCTTGTGGTTTCCTCTACAGCAGCAGCAGCCGGTAGTGATTCCGAACCACAAAACCTCACATCCATTGCGGGGATGGCACGTTCCGCCTCCCCCAGCGAAAAACTCTCTCTGAGGTCTGTTTCGGCATTGTCCCAGTACTCACCAGGAATGGACGCACTCAATTGTATGACGCCGTTGCCGTCACCGCTCACCAGTTGTGACTCTCCCGGACCATGGGACCAGTTCGGAGTATTCTCACGGCAGTCTTCGTTGACTCGGTCGGTGCCTTCTCACAGTGGTCCTAGAACGTCTGTCTTAGCCAGCTCCAATTTTGATGTGGCATATACGACTCAGAACCAACAAAATTTTTATCAGAATATTTGTTCCCAGCCGCCACTACCACCACCAGCACCACCAGCACCACCACCACCGTCATCTCCACGTCTTACTCAGCCTCAGCTTTCATTTAACGGTACGAGCCAAATACACCACTATGAATCCACACTCCCTATTCCTATTCACCGGAATTTGTCAAGGAATGGCCACGAGCGTAGTCCTTCACTCCCAGTTTTTGATAACCCGACAAGGATATGTAGGGAAAAGTATCTGGCACAGCGGCGCCGAACTTTATCATCGGCCGATTCGAGCCCATATCTCAATAGTAGCGCAACCTCATTATCATCTCTCTCGAGTATCGACACATCGTTAGACCCGGATGAAAAGAGCAGTACAATGATTAGAAAACAGAAGCTGGAATGTTTTCAGGCGAAATCCATAAAAGACAATATCAGCAGGAGACTGAGAGGACTAAGGCTTCTCGGGCAGGGTACATTCAGCAAGGTCATATTAGCCACTTCAGAAAACATACCTGAAGAAGTCGACCACGTGTACGACGAAAGTGTTATTGTGGATGAAGAGTCAGTTACTCTAAATCCACGGAAATATCTCGCGGTTAAGATTATTGAACACGGTGCTGCTGGTACAGACTCCAAGGAGCGGGTAGAAAGCGGGTTAAAGCGGGAGCTTGATATTCTTAGGACCGTTCATCACCCTTGTTTAGTTCGTTTGAAGGCCTTCAGTATTGAGCCAACTCGGGCCCTCTTGGTGCTGAATTTTTGTGCGGGCGGAGATCTATTCGACGTCGCATCGGACTACACTTTCCATCTCGAACCGCCATTGATACAGCGGATGTTTGCGGAGATTGTTAGTGCTGTTCGCTATTTACATCACAACGGAATAGTACACCGTGATGTCAAGCTCGAAAGTATGATACAATGCCTCCATTCTTAATAACCTGACGATTGGACGGTTTTATCTTGCCCGCTGAGGGATATTGATCAATGATTGTAGATATTTTAATCAATCTCACTCGCACACAGCTTGCGGCCATATCCAACTCTCCCTACGACTACCCCCACCCAATCACCACCCTCACGGATGTAGGCCTCAGTCGTCGTGTTGACTTTGGAAACGACGACCTATTGACCACACGTTGTGGTTCGGACGACTATGCTTCTCCAGAGCTTGTCATGGGAATACCATACGATGGGCGCCAAACGGATGCCTGGGCACTCGGCGTACTACTATACGCGCTCATGGAAGGAAGACTACCATTTGATCCACTACCAGGGAGTTCTGAAAAGAAAATGCGCAGTAAAACAGCGCACCGAATCGCAAGGTGTGAGTGGAAGTGGATCAAGTTGTTACCGCAGCAAGACCAATCACATAACATGGCTAAGGAAGTCAACGGTATGACTACCGGGTATGATGATAGATTGGAAGGTGGCAAGAGAATTGTTGCTGGGCTTATGAAGCGGGCCTTAAAACGGTGGAAATTAGCTTTTGTGGCTGAAGACCGGTGGCTGAAGAACGCCATCACGGTGCCAATCAGAGAGACAGAAGAGTAGTGGTGGGTGTCATTCCTTTAGCTGGGAATATCATTCTGCGACCTGGTGTTGCCTTGGTCGAGTGCTTTCCTTATACAGTGCTAGCTATTGCAATGTGTTGATGAAACGCTGAGGCGTTAGCAAGTGAAGAACTGAACATGTTGAGGGTTCTACATTATTGACCGTGAGCAGGTTTAGTGGATAGTTCTATATGGGCAGGATACATTCATCGCTAATGAATTCACCTGCTACAAATGCTAGCTAGGTTTTACTTACATTCGTTTGACATTCATTTGAGTTTCCTTTATCTAAATTGTCATAAATATACTTATTAATACTGTAAATACAACCGCAGGATAGAATGATTCTCAATCCCATTCTATTACATCCAGTGATCGCTACAAATATTGTGAGATAATACTACGCTGGTTACTGATTCGTCTTATTTGAGATAGTTAATAGCCCTGTTCATTATGGCAGATGCAAGAGCCAGAACCGAGCAACATATGAAGGTGAAAAATTGCAATTTTGCATAATTGCACACTGTAAAGGCTAGTACCGGCTCGTACCCTCGCGCACGGCCAGGGATGGTACTTGGAGGTTACAGTTGCTGCAAGAAGAAAGAAGATGATTGTCTTTCTAAAGAGATAGTCTTCGTCGTCTATATAAAAGAGAATCAGATCACAGGAGGTCATTGAGTTCGGTGTGCGCGGAGTTTCTCCAGCGGTGAAACTGAGCCAATCTGAGATCCGACCGAGTTCGGACAGTGTTAATAATCCGTCCTCCCGACACCCTAATAGTCTGTTCTCCCGAGATCCGACTAAACCGCTGGGCCGACCTCGTTCCGGAGCCTATTGCAACAACGGTTGTTGGTAGTATCATGAAGGTTACTTTATGGTCCGCCCGAGGAATTAGACGGGGATAAAAATTCGCTTCCTATAAAAGCACCACTTCAGTGGCGGATTTGTTCAGTTATGATTGGCAGATGCGTGCACACTACTATTGGACAGCAAGAAAGCTATTGTAAGGGAAGGCAAGAAAAGAAGCTACACATCAACATATGACTCCAGTGGTAGAATAACAAAAGTGATCTGCTCTATGTGAAGATTTGGAGCCAATTACTGACTTTAACTAAGAAATAGCACAGCCATCCACCAATTGCACAAAACAATATAAGTGTAGTTTTGTAAGTATCAAAGTAACAAATACCATATCAATTTAGCAGACAGTTGTGAAGGTGTAAACCTCCACATTGATTTCGGAGTTTTGACCAAAATCTCAACCTTATCAAGAAGTGTAGAAAAGAATATACACAATTCTTTGAAAGTTCAAAGTATAATACAGATAATATGTAGCTATTGTTATATTATATGTAAGATACAGGAAAAGTAACTACCTATCATGTTTACTGCTACTACTCTTGTAACTCAACTTCTAAGCTCTGCACATTAGTATGAGAAAATTTCAATCAATCATCTAGCTTCTATGCTCTATATATCCTCCAATTACTGGGTAGTTTGATATATATTCAAATCTAATATGTTGGTAACATTATACTCGATTGCTGCAAGTCAAAATTTCCAGAGATAATTTGCAATTCTTTTTTGCATTCTATAAATTCTATGTATATTATATTCATGAGTATGATTAAAGCTTCTAATTCTGGGATTAAAGATGAAATAACTTGTATAAGAAATATTATCTGTAAATATATACAGTCAATATAATAATATTAGTAGATTTAATTTTTACTATAGCTAAATCTGTAGTTATAGTTATAATGTATAATAGCTGGATTTTAGTTAAATCAACCAAACAAATGAAGTAGATTACTAGTCATTATAAGTAAGAGAAAAATGAAGTCAAATATTACAAATAGATTAGTTATAGTAATATTAAAATACTACCATTTGATATGTTAGTATAAAAGGGATGTAATATATATACTTGTTTGATAATGATATACTTTTTATTCCAGAATTGTGGATTTCTTGAATTATGTGACAAGACATAAAGATATGAAATGATAAGTTAGTCTTTCTATTAATTGGATTTACAAATATATTATACATCAACATATTTATTATGCAGAATTCTAATTGGATAAGATACATTAATAAGATGATAATACACTCAACTAGATGTATTCATTCTGCGTATTCCTCTTTCTTATGCCACTATCCAACTGAAAATTACTAACAAACATCACAAATTGTTGGATTACATTACAGCTAACTACTATTTTAGATTATTTTGAACAAAAATACAGTTAAACAGATTTAAAAGAAATATCAATAACTTACACTTGTTACAGAAGAAGACAAAGTTCTCCTGTACAGCAGAATAGAGCAGTTATATATGTATATTTCATTCCTCTAAATTGTTGTGGGACCGCTTAATTTCAATAATATATACAATATTTATTAGATTCAGTACAGCCACCTAGTCACCAATTGCTCTGCTCTTTTTCCCTGGTCTTATCTAATAACTGAACTTTTCATCATCACTTCCTACAACAAACTAGTACCCACAATCGTCAACAGATAGATCAAGCGGGTTACAAAATTATTAAACACTTCCTCAGGTGCAAGCCCCATCTCAATATACATCCTGACTTTGTGATGGAAACTGGACAGATTAGTACGGTGAAGTACAAAGGCTGACAGGTCACTTTTCATACATTTTTGGAAATGAACCCATGGGTCTCCAAATATGGTAATGGTATTTACAAGTGCTGTTTTCAGTACTGATGATTGATAAGTCAGCATATGTGGTTGTTTCTATTGAATATGTAGGTATTTTTCAGTGGAGGTAAATGTCAAACAGGAGTCATGGTAGTACTAGAAGTAATGGCAAACACTATTCTTAGCTAGATTGTAAGATTGTTGAGATCAATCAAGTACAAATAGAGATATTGAATTGACTATCGTACAAAAGTGATTGTCTAAAGAGCAAAGAGAGAGAGAAAGACAGGCAAATATATTGGGGAGAAAAGAGGGCATACTCGGCAAAGCCAAGTATCACGTCTGGAGACCGATGCCGGGCATCACTGCTGGGGCTAGCCCTACTCCTCGGCATGGGGGCTGGTCGCGGCCCATGGGGGCCGCAAGCCACCAGCCTCATACCCGCAGTTTTAGGCCAAAATCCACACAAGCCATCGGGCCAAATCCCATGCCAACACTCCCCCTTTGCCCCAAGGCGTTCCAAACAAAGTGAACAAGCCAATTAGAAAGGGCGGAAGAGAAGAGAAAACAAACAAAGGCCCTGAAATCCTCCAAGTCCCAAATAACCTGTTGACAAAAGAGAAAGGAAGATAGGGAAAGACCTGAACCCTAACAATATAAAACACTCCTCGGAGACCAAATCCAAACCCAAATCCAAGTCCTGAGAAAACATACACATCGAATTAAGTCCTGCCCAAATTCCATACCTGAAACAATCTACCCCAGACACATCCTTCGCAAACTCTCCAAGTTAAAAATCGGTGTACGCATCCTGAAAGTCGTTGCTGTTGTCATCCGTTGGCAGGGTCGAAGGTACGGAATTTACAGCTCACAATAGAGCTTCCTATCCTCGTCATGAGGAGTCTTGACTTCGTGGATACATGGCCACAATTGCCACCACCAGTGATCTTGGGGTCCACAGTCCCGAATCGCATAACTGTGAGTCGGCCGACATCGCCCAAGTATCTGCAGTCAATAACCCCTACTCATCGTAGATATTTTCAATAGCGCACTGTATTTCCGAAGGATGTTGATATAAGGAGTAGTTGACATCAACAAGTAGTCGATGCGAGGAGAGGTGGTCGACACCAACCAGTTGTCGACACAAAGATGGTTGATGATGAAGTTGTCGATATGAGGAAAGATGATAGACACGCTGTTCGGGGTTGCACGGTACTCGAGACTTTGGTGCTCGAGGCTTCCAGGTGTAGTTGATGTGTAGTCGGCAGGAGGAGAGGCGGTTGACGAAGAGAGGTAGTCGACACACAGCCGACGCAAGAAGGTAGGGGCATAATGATAGCCCAAGGAAGGTAGAGAACACGCAGTCGACTCAAAACAGAGAGGGGACACGCAGTCAACCGAAAGATGGTAGAGGACACGCAGGCAACTTAAGAAAGAGAGGGGACACGCAGTTCACCGAATGCTCGGGGACAATGTTCGATGCTTTTGGAGGGGGCAGAGTTTCGGAAACGTTACAGGTACTACTCTTTGGCGTCAATTCGATCCACTACAACACACGGCAGAGGAGAAACGATAAACAAATACTAAGAGATGTTAGCTCGATCCTCTGGAACAGGGCAGAGGAGAGGCAGTAACAAATACTAATAGTAGGTGTTGATTCCAACAGAACTCAAAGTGGCGGACTCCAAAAGGACAAAGTCATAATATGAGACGTTAACAGCTGGCGGCACTTCAGAAATGATAAAACTAATAGATGTTGATTCCAAAGAACTGAAAGCGCCGGGCTCATCACCTGTTGAGATCAATCGAGTACAAATATAGATATTGAATTGATTATTGTACAAAAGTGATTGTCTAAAGAGCAAAGAGAGAGAGAAAGACAGGCAAATATATATGGGAGAGAAGAGGGCATACTCAGCAAAGCTGAGTATCACATCCGGAGACCAATGCCAGGCATCACTGCTGGGGCTAGCCCTACTCCTTGGCATGGGGGCTGCAAGCCACCAGCCTCATGCCCGCAGTTTTAGGCTGAAAGCTGCACAAGCCATTGGGCCAAATCCTGTGCCAACAAAGGTATTCTTCACCGCTAATGTCTAACCATGGATTGCTGCTAGAGCTTCATTCTCTTCATCGCTAGAGTGATGTGAGCCTTGAATTGTCAAGTCGCCAGGATGAAACTCCGTTAGAATTGCAGCTATGACACCTTGATTGCTTGTTAGCTGATCTCTGAGGGTTTTACTAATTGCCTCATTGTGTTGCCATGAGTTCCTGATGGTTTGTTTATTTCTATTTGGGTGGTTATCAAGCATTATGCTCCCAGATAGGGCTATCCTCAAGCAGGATATCAAACACACATTTGTGACAGCTCATAACATCCACTTGGACACCTTGCTTTCTGTTTGTTCAGTAGTTGGAACATCTGATAACACATAGTCCAATTACTACTTATCACAATTCTATAAATGCCCCACTGTATTATGGGTATTCAGCAATTGCATCAGAGATTTAATTGTTGACCAATTGAGACTCCACCAATGTACATTTTACCAACATGATTTGGTCCCCATGCCTATTAACCAAAACCAATATGTGATCTCACTTCAGACCTCTTATTATGATTCTATGGTATAAATTCCTCAGCTACTGTATGGTTCTGTCTTGTCTTTTTGATGTCCAGCAAATACCTCAAGGTACTCCAACCCATTCTAAGATAGGTTTGAAGGTTCTACGTACCTGCATATGGCATGACATCTTCTACATATGTAATTCTGTGAAATTGCAACTTAACTGTGTGTTGTCCTGCTAGATAATATATAGTAGGTATGGTTGATAATTATACACACTGCTAGCATTCATAATTAATGCTCCAGCTATGATGACATAATTTCCTTGTCATAAGGGACTCAGCTATGACCCACGTAAAGCTGCCTAATCAATTGACATGAGGCTCAAGTGTAATCCTGCTAAAGCTCACTTGACTGGCATACATGATATTATTTCACAAACTGGTGTTATACATCATGGGCTGCGAAGAATGTAATATGTAATTGCTTTGACTCATCATGTACCATTACTGCTGCTAAGGGAAAACCCCTAATATTAACTTACATATCTCATATATAAATTTCAATTCTCTTGGTAACATTAATTTAATAACTTATTGCTAAATTTGATTAGTTTAATAACCTTTGCATTGAAAGTTCTGAATAGCAAAGTAAGACTTGTTAAAGACTTCAGATCAATAAATCAATCATATAATTAGGATATGCAATTATGAATCAATGGTGAAATATATATTATGAACCATTGGGTTAATTATGAATATAGATATGACACTTTAGTATAATTTTCTATTCTCATTATAATATATGATATATGTAGCTAGTAAGTACATTGTTGGAAACTCACTTTGGATTCGTTGGAGAATCACTACATAGTACTTGTATTATTTACCAATACGAGAACTCTATATACTACTTAACAGTGATAAATACTGTAGTGGTAATCCAATAACAATCTACAGTTAATGGCAAAAATGGAGTTGCAGTGTCGGTTGACACAGGTTGTTAGTATTGAATTAGACATTAAATATATGTGCTAATATAAAGAAAAATAGCAAAAATCAGTATTTTAAGATTTTAAATTATAATTAGCAACCATACTCTGGGAGTATAGTATATGTAATACTGATTGGTTACTTTGTATAGTAGTACTGCCTACTAGGCATTCCATTGCACCATATTGCAAAATACATATATACATATTGGATAAATATTAGTATAATAGAAGTTAAATATTCAATGTATTCTGTATATACAGACATTCTATTCTACTTTGACTAAATCTTATACTTTATACATTTTATATATTGATAATATCACTTTATTAATATTCTTTACCTTAATTCAAATACTTCTATTGCAGCTACTTGCGGTACTTGCGATTGGTAAAACATATGATAATTGCAAACAGAGCTTACTGAGATATAGTTGTAAATCAAGCCACATTGACATAGTATTTCTGAGCTGACATGGTGTGAAATTGTACTTACTGATAATACAGTTAGTAGAACTAAGGTGGCCACCAAGAATAAAACAAAGTGGTATTTTCAATACACTTAAAAAAAGCCTAAGTATTTGAGTTCCTGAGAATGGCTAAAACAGTTATAGATATACTATACTACAATATTGATTTTACTGATACTCCAGAATACAGTACTGATTTATTGGTGGTGTATATTGACTAACAATTTAACCAATATAACAATATTACAGTGTTTGGTTTATGAAATTTCAACTTATAAAGACAATGCTTCAAGTTGATTTGAATATGGACTTCTAGGTATGTGTATGGAATAATGATAACAGAGTTTCATATATTATATCAGACTAATCGTGTTTGGTAATTAACATACAGGTTACTCATTTTCTACTGAATATAATACAGTTAACTATTTATAAAAGTTTTACTATTTTATAACTTTCACAATTACGATTACTATTCCCTGAAAGTACCCTGAAACAAACTTGCTGGAAGGGTTTAATACATATACAAATACAAGTGAGGTTGGTATTAAGATTTGAAAATATACACATAAAATAATTGAAGATATATGAGACATAATTTTCAATATACAGTAATATATATATACAAAGGTGGATTTCATCTAAATACTGAAATTACAGGTATATTCAAAGTATGTGATTTTCTGGATATAATTTATATCTTTCCACTGAGAGTAGTTGTACAGCCCAATCTGCTAATTCAAACCACTCTATAGTGATATATATGGCGCTAATATAGTTTCCACAATTCGGACTTAGACCAAGATGATTCTAACAGGTATTGCTTCAATATTTACTCTGATAAACCTAATTCTAAGAAATATAACCTTGACAAGTGTGGCTGTAATATGGATTGCAATAATTTAGGCAATAACAAGTATGCAGGACTATAGCTCTGACAGTTCTGTACAGGATAAAGGTGTTCATATTAGGTTCATCTCTGACATGAACTCTGGGTATACAGATATGAATTATGAGAACTCAGATCGGCATACTGTGACAGGATCTATAGTAATCCCAACTCCAATCAATGTTGATTACAAGTACATCTTCGACAATAACTTTACCTCCTATAGACATGACTATGAGATGTCTGATACAAATAGCAACCAAAGATGGCAGTTAGAAGTTGCAACGCTTACCTATATACGTGATATCTCTGTGAATGGCATATTAGATGGGTGAGGTATATTATATATCTTAATTCAAAACTATTGTACCATATTGGTCAGTAACATCTATCTCCCCCACTTAGAATTTGTTATATCTATATCAAAGTACTATCCATAACAAGCACTTCTTATAGCTTTCGATCTTGTCATGTTACCATTCCATACCTTCTATTCATACTGTAGATACTTGATAGTTCACATTCTGCCTTGACAGTAGGTTGTAATATTATATCTGCCAAATGATAACTGCTAACAATAACTTTCCATATATTTCTACATTTACTCAGATGAATGTAGATTAATAGTTTGTGGAACAAGATGCACACTTCTATATCCAGATATTGCTTGCAATTTGTTATTTCTTTAACTCAAAATATTCTCACAACAACCATATTGTCTATAGTCTCTCTCTGTATCTTTTTGGAATTGCACAACCACATTGTATATATCATTAAATGATTGAAAAGTTACTATGATATTATTTACTCAGTATATCATCTAAAAGATAATCCATAATAATTGATATTCTGAGGATACTATGCTGAGACTAGTACTGAGATCCACTTAGACAGTTGTAAATGTTATGTTGGTGTATTAGGATATTGTAATATACAAATATGTTCTGGAATATTAGAGGGGCACCAGTCTTACACTTATTTAACACTTCATTGATACATCATATTAAACTAGCTATTAGGATAATAACTGTTATCAACCAATATGGAAACTGCTTACTAGAAATGAATTGTCAGTATCATTTCATGTATTTGAATCATATTCAATAAATACTAACTATCATCTGACCAATAAAGTGATCTCTATCCCAACGAAAAATCTGCACCATATTGTCATTGCGTTATGAAGAACATTTACTACCTGGAATGAAATTTCCTCAAGTGGTATTCATTCTGTCAAGATTGTTAATGTCAGAAGGGTCAATTTAGCTTATTAATTGGATATATCACAGAAGGAATGAATGATTGGTATTTTGTTTATATAGAGGCTTGCACAGAATAATATACAATTGTCCAATATATCTATACAGGTATCTCTGCATTTACAATGGAGTATTATGGGATAGCAAATAACATTAGGTAATTATATATCTACCAGATCTGAACTCTTTCTCTGCCTACAGGCTCTGGAGGCATTCAATATTCCATTTGTCGCAGCAATCTTCAAATATGATTTTTAGTAGCTATTGCAACTTGTTTATGTTAATTAAAATATATTTATCTCAATTTACACCAACTGGGAAATATTCTCACCTTGGATGAACTTCAAAAGTCTTACATGTCAAGCTGTTGTTTTCGATAAACTATGTTATTATTTATATATAATAGTAATTGGGCTAGCAGGCAAAGCTAGGCATGTTATTAGAACATATTGTTAATTTAAGGTAAATACTATATTTACCAATTTCTATGTAGTACTTCTCCAGACAGATTTGTAAAAAATATATCATTCAGTTGAACCTATATTTCATCTGAAAATCTGTATGTGGAACTGCTCTTCTGCCCGGTATCGAATTCTCAAAGGTATATAATAATCATGTAATTGGTTTTTGAAAGTTGCACTTATCTGTCTGAATTATTAATCTTTCCACATATTTCAGTTTGAAGCTATCTACTGTGCTTTGCATATGCGATTGGAATCTCTGCTTATGTTCATAATGCTTTGAATTGCAGAATGTGGTGGCCATGCCAATTGTAATATGCTTAGAGTACAGAGTCAAATGTCAACAGTATACAGTACATTGAGGACAACTGTCAATATATCTGACACAAATTCAGAGAATGTATCAGCCTTATGTAGTTCGAGTTTAATATATGCAGAAGCTATTTCAATACTTTAGTTCAAACTATTTAGATGTTATCTGCTTCAGCAGAAAGAAACAATTATAAGTGACATCCAACAATCTGCCCCTCTGCTGGTGCAGTATACTGCCAAGCCTCGTGAGATATTTCATTGAACACACCCTGTATAATCTACACTGATATGTACAATGCGAAAAGATAATTTTGACATGTACTCATGAATATGCACTCTCTCATTGGCCCTCTGTGATACTGTTACTCACTTTCAAAATTTCATTTAATTCACAACATAAGTTTCCTGGCAATTTGAAACATTTGTTTTGTAATATCAACTACAAATCTGAGGTTTATATTTTACTATATACATGTTCCAATGACTGGGTTTTGTTTCGCAGGTGCTCACCACCAAATAGTTCTGATATAAAGTGTATAGTAAAATATATCAAAATGCTTTAGTAAAATGGTGTTAGATTCATCATTATTATGATAGAATATATCATCCATTAGTAGTGTTAGTAATAGTTCAAGACCATCACTTTGGGTCCAGGTCCAGGTCCGGGTCGGAACTGAACCATTGCGAAATTGGCGGTCAGGGTTGTTAATACAGCTGAACTGTCAATTCGGGTACGGTTCAATGGCAAGCTCCCAACCCGTCTGAATTTTAGTGGTAGTCAGCGGGTCCATCTGAAGATTCATATAATGCTCCTGTTTTGGCAGTTTGATAATAGTATATTATCAAAATGCTGTATTCGGTAGCCAATAAGCTGTTTTTGCATGATGTGCAGCTTGCGATATCCAAAATTTTGGAATCTGGATTCTTCCTTCTATATATTGTATTTTAGCCTAGAGAGGTGGTCAGCAGTTCTGTTATGAGCTCATGTATTCGCGCAATGCCTTGACAACCCAATAGGCAAGACAAAAAATTGTAGACGCTCCCTTGATGCACATTTTCATGATGGGGTAATGTATATGTCATGCGCTGTTTCGGATGAAAAGGCTGCCAGGACATTGTATATGAATTATTCCCCCAATGCGAGACTTATATTAGCCATGATGCAAGACCACCAATCGGTGACGTTCCAATGATTCGCATTTTCAGGATGGTGCACGGAGAGTGTTGCGACTGTTGTTGCCCCTAAAGGTGGCCAATATCTCCTTTATGGATGCTTGCAACCAATTGCATGTTGCATTACCCAAGATGCAAGACCAAAAATCATTGACACTCCATTGACACTCATTTTCAGGATGGGGCAGACAGTGTGTTGTTTTTGTTTTTGCCACTCAAGGCAGCCAATACCTTATGTATGGATGGCTGCAACTAATCGCCACTTCGGTTACCCAAGATGCACAGCCAAAAATCGTTGACGCTCTGTTGATGCGCATTTTCAGAATGGGGTAGTGACTTTACCATTAGCTATTTTGTCTATAAAGGCAGCCAATACGTTGGTTCTGCATAACAGCAATGAAATTACATTTCAATTACTGTACTTACAAGACCTATAATTGTTGACACTCCGTTAATGCTCATTTCATTGTATTGTGCATTCTACATCTGCCACCATCAATAATTGCATTTATAAATATCTGATATTATTGGTTGCCTTTCTGCCAGATCAAGACTCGGCCCTGTGGCAAAGCCGAGCCCAGTAATCATCTTGCACTTTTCGCTCGCATCCTATAAAAATCAATACCTCTAGCCAAATAGTTCAGTTTGTCCGCTATACTTCTATTTATTATCCAATATTCCCAGGCGACGACTTAATATACTCCCATAATATTTCTCTAAACCAAATTCTCGGTCAAACTACATATAGAACCTGGAGAAAATTCATTGACTCATTCTGTCCTACTATTTCTTGATCCCCAAATTCCTCCTTGTTTCCATTTTACTGACCGTCATCAACACCTTTTCACAACATTTGTTTGATCTCCATGTTGGCCAAACTGATCCGGGAACATTTGGTGAGACACGCACATCCTGCTGCTGTTGGGTTTCTGAATGCCTGATGCCATTGTCGAGCTCTATCTCGGATTCATTGTCCACCTCCGAGTCCTCTTTGCTGTCATTTGGAATATCCAAGTTTCTAATCCAGTGAAGCCAATATTCGGTGTCCGCAATGCTATCAGGTGCACAATCCTCATCACTTTCAGCATGATGTTCGTCGATTGGTTTGATTGGGCAGAGAGTCAATACTTGAGTTCGTCCTCGAGGGAGGTCCTTTGCAGAAAAAGCTGGTGGCACAGGTGATCTTTCTGACAATTTAAATGCAGCCACATGATCAGGTTGAAAGTTTGACCAGAATGATTTGACGATCTGTTCAGTATCTGAAATGTATTCTACAGCGGTTATTTGCTTGTTTCGAGATCAAGATTCTTTCTGTGTAGCACATAGGTTCTGACCGCCGTGCTACATCTCCAAAAAGTCATGGACCTTGGCCATTCTGTGTAACATCGTTTGCTTTGCCTCTCGCTCCATTTCAAAGTGGCTATCAGTATTTGTTGTATCCAATTCTGGGTGATCGCCAGCCAATAACCTGTTATTGGCTCGATCAAACTGTCTTACTACAACTTTTTCGCAAATGGTCCGGCCTGTGGTTTTTGACTGCCTCCAGCCGATTAGATATCGCCCGAAGCAAACACTGGCCTCCACCCCGACAGCATGTGGTATGACAGAGAATATGTCGCATGCCACATTAGAGAGACTGGCAAACTGTGAGTGTGTTTCCTTTTGCTGTCACTACCAGTCCATGATATCCGGGATCCAAAATGTACTGCTAATCTCATTTGGGTCGGAGTGGTAATCATTATGATTTGGATTAATTTGCCCCCAGTTCTGTGGTAATTCAGTTGTTGAATTCGAATAGAGCCTTGCGGCTGTAAGTAATAGTGCTGCACAAAGGCTTCGCCCAGGCGTTGTTGTTGCCACATTTTCAACCATTAAGAAGCCATCATCATCGCTGGACAAATGATATGGATTCTAAGCTGACTGACCAGATCTTGAAGCCATTGCGGGAGAGGAAAGGTTGTTGCACAGGACACTTTCAGGTTTAGTGACCAGCAAACATTGATGTTTGGTATAGCATTTATTCTCCACATACTTCAGAAATCCCTCCAGGTATTGGGTAATATAAGAATTCTCATCCTCAGGATTAATATCCATTCCCTTGTCCTACATCTGAAACAATCTCAACATCTGGAAAGGATCAAGGATATGGGCTGGAATGTGAAGCATACCCGTCGTAGGAGTGACTTCAGTATTATATTTGGACAGCTTCTGGCGTACACACTTTACGGAAAAGTACAGGTCTTCCTTCCATTGAGTCTTGTTCTTGGCCGAAGCTCACATAACACCATCCATATGATCGAATTTGTTGTTGTATACAGTGAGAAGGTGATGCTGAGTAACCGTATGCCTTTTTGACATGCACAGCGTCCATTACCGGAATTGCCTTAACACTTTTATGACATACTTGAGAATAGTCCATTCATCCTATGATGTGAAGAGTGGCCGGTAATCACAGTATTTTGGATTCTTGGGCCAATTGCAGGAGAATTCTTCTAATCAGTAGGCCCGCTCAAGCACCTCCCCTGCCGAATTGCACCCTGTGTTTACATCCATAATAGGTAGTACCGCAATTCTTACTTTGGCTTTTTGACAGTCAATGAACTCGTTTTGACGATGAGATGTCAGTGTAATCAATACAGGCAGCATTCTCTGCTATTTAAAGGTCAGTTTCAGGATATTCAAAATATGTTGCAATATATACTTTCTCAATTATCTTTGCTAAACCTGGCCTCATGGGAGACACTTTGTGGATTCTAGCATTGCCCTCTTTTCGAAGTCTTTGACTCTTCCCTATATCAATACTATCATTTTCTTCAAATTGCTGATCGCACTCATGGGCTTCACAAGACTTGGTGTGGCCTTTGACACCCAGACTGCTCATGAATGCACCTAAAGCAAGGTGAATGATGTGCGCCATGCATGGTATGTGATTTCTCAATGCAGGCGACTTGATTCCAGAGGCCTCAAGTGTTGATTGTAATTCCTGAGTCATTAAGTATTTTGAGGAAGCGTTATCCATTGAAATTTGAAGTAAATGGCTGTCAGTAAGGTCAAAAACAATCAACAACTTCCTTCAAAGGTTCGGCTAGCCGTGGTCCAGTATGTTGACCCTTGACCAATTATCCGAAATTAGCTTTCGAACAAGGAAAAGAGTTGTCTATCAGCCTCATCGAAAGCGAGTTATACGTTGCGCAATGCCCAATTTCGATCCATCTTGTAAGCAATGACCAATGATATGAGTACTTTGTTCGTTGACGTGCACCCATCTGAGGGCAACTAACTTTACTTCTTGTCGGCAAGTACTTCTTAATTGCATCTACTGTTAGTGTGTATTACCACCGGCCGATGTTACTCAGTGTGCTGGCGGATGGCAGCACCAACTTGCTTCGTAATGCGTTGTATGACTGTTGTAGCTCTATGTTTGATATAGTGTTCTATGGAATATGAGCTGCAAGAAATCCTAACATGAGGTAGCAATTCCAGGTGTCTTTGTGAAATTCGACAGTATGAAAGTCCTTCACTGCCAGTTTGGAGCGTTTTGTCAGTCAATTTAGTCAATATAAATACAACCTAAAGTCAAATGTGAATTTCCTTTGTGAACTTACAATTGGAGTTCCACAACTTCCTTCGCTCTTCAGTATGGCTAACACTGTTTTATTGACTGTTGAACTAGTCAATTCGGTTACTTCCAACTTGGTCAAGTCATTTTACTTTGCATTGTGTGCTTTTGCCAGCAAGTGTTTTCCCATTGAGCCTGTCCCATGTTCTGATGGATGGCGAAGAACATGATTGCAAATGATACATATTATTTCAGGGCTGCCTGTCTCCCAAATTCCGCAGTGTAAATAGAATCGCCACAAAGGCGCATGTCTATAATTGATCCGATCAATAGGACACTTCCAGCCTACATTCATAGAAGCCCACCAAGCATCAAATACGATTGATAAAGTAAGATCATTCAAATCATGAAAAAAACACGTTCATGTTTGTCAGTTATCATAACCCCTAGCAACGAGGTATTAAAAGATTGGGAATCCGACTTTGTGGTATGAATTTGAAAGCAGGGTAATTTAACTGTAGTGGCTGTCAAACATAACGTTACAGTGAAGTAAATTGCTAGTACTGAAATATTGACTTTAGAGCTACAATCAAGACAACAGTCAGACCTATGAGACACGGCATGCATATTTGTGAAGTTGAACATAGGGACATACAAAGATAACTGAAGGCTAATAACTCGATTCAGGAAGAACGCAATGCAGTATGTTGTTGTGCAGCTTGCTGAGCCCCCACAAAAAGTGTTGACGCTCCGTTGGCTCTCATTTTTCAGATGAGTGTGTGATATTGTTGATAGCATTTTTGCCTGTGAAGGCGGCTGATAGTTTGACTATGGGTTAACAGCATTGCATAGCCCTTTGAGTATGCATGATGCAACACCAAAGATCGTTGACGCACGGTTGACGCCCATTTTTAGGATGTCATAGTGATATTGTTCATAGTATTTTTGCCTCCGAAGTTGGCCGATGGAATGATTAAGGGTTAACATTGTACTATTGCCCTTAGATTATCCAAGATGCAAGACCAAGAATCATTGACACTACATGCACGCTCATTTAGAGAAGTTAGTAGCGATATCATCTCAAGCATTTTTGCTTATAAAGGCGGCCAATACTATGATTATGGGATACCACCCCTGCATAGCCGTTTGATTATCCAAGATGTAAAACCCAAAAACGTTGACAATGGGTTGACACTCATTTTTAGGATGCGGATATGATATTGTTGATCATCTTGTTGCACATACAGGCAGCCGATAGGATAATTATAGGTCAACACGGTTCCATACACCTTAGATTATCCCTGATGTCTGTCCAAAAATTGTAGACACTTTGTTGATGCTTATTTTGAGAAGATAGTAGCGCTGTCGTCACAAGCGTTTTTGCCCATACAGGCAGGCAATAGTTCGATTATGGGTAAATGCTATTGCACAGCCCAGTATTTATCCAAGATGCAAGACCAAAAATCATTGACGCTCTGTTGACGCTCATTTCTATGAGGGGGCAAGGAGTGTGTTGCTTACCATTTTACCTATTAAGACGGCCAATCCTTCATCTTCGGATGGATGCGACTATGCAGCCATTTGATTTCTGAATGGGTAAGACTGTAAACCATTGACACTCCATTGACGCTCACCTTAGAACTCACCTTGGAGACTTACTAACAGTCATTGGGTGCTTAACAATTGTACACAAAATGCATACAGTCTTTATTGGCAGCTAACATACTGTTTCTATGTACTATTATTTGCATCCAAAAGCTTCGAGACCCCGCAGTTTCTGAGCCACCACAATGCACATTATCTGAATAATGAATGACATTGGTACATTGTGTTTCAGCACTTTCAGCCTGTAATTTACAGCAAAAGAATCCATCCACTAGTTTTAAATATATTTTGCACGACGTCCTCACCATTCCTTATCCAGCTCATTCTCCTCAATTTACATGTGGTAATTGAAACAATTTTCAATCTATCAACCCTATGCAGGAGCTCTGAAAGGAGAGTAATGTAGTTGGCTGTATCGATCGATGCAGCCTGACAGCTGTCATTTATCTGCGTTGAGGATGCGCGTTGACCACTCCTTCTATGAGTCATATGACATTACTTACTTAATATTTGGTAGTCAATTTCCTCTCAAATTTAGGTTTTACTTAATCATTTAACCATAACAGACAACACCATATAATATTTGTTGCTCATGGATCAACTTGATTTGGAGTCTAGAACTTTCGCATGGCCTGTACAACCCTTGCACACACACTGACGAATAATTCTGTCTCTCAATTCGGTCACTGAAATCCAGAAAAAGCTGACACGTAACAAATTAGGTAAACAAATCGCTTTTACTCGTGCTTCATCATCAAAAATCCCTATTTGGCTATTAATTCGTCTGGTGACGCAGGAACTGCCACCATGTCTTCGTCCGAATCCGTTTACTGTATGGTAATTAGCTAGGGATGCTATATGCAGGGTTCAAAGCATCCGGGTTCAACAGCCTTCACAATATCCAACTGTGACGAATTGGGTAATGAGTCGGGCATGCGAGATGCTATGTGACTATCTGGCTGAGGTTTCTCTGAAGCCAGCCTCAATTAACTACATCCTGGTCGAGACATCACTTGTGGCATTTGTGATTGTCCAGGGACGATATCAAGAGTCTGCATAAGCTTTCCAAATGTCGTCGGTGATGGTGTGGCTGCAGTCATGTCTGTTTTGGGCTTCACAACTGCTGGAACCTTCAATTTAGTCATCCCATACTTTATATCTCTCTCACAGAAGGAGTCGGCCGAGTCCCCCCATCCCCGCTGAGTCAGTTTGTCAAGCCTCATCTGCATCTGCCACAAACTCTCCAGGTGGTGCTGTACTGTGTTGGGGATTGTGCCCATCACCCAGCCAGGTTCGTCAGCTTTGCTCAGCTTACCGAGATCAATATCTTTTTCATCATCCTCATCTTCCCCATCCTCCTCATCATTGGAACTTGCACGATCCCTCAGACTTTCTCCAATAGCATTGAACATGTCCATATATGTTGTTTCAGTCTTTGTGGTTGTGAATCGTGCATTTTTAGTATTCCTCATATCTTCCTGCTCTTGCATAATTGCTGTCTCTGCGTCTTGAAGACGCTTTCTTGCCACAGCGGTCCCTCAATCCCCATGATCCTTGATCCATTTCTCTTTTTCTTCATTACTCAAAAAGTGTATTTGCAATCCTTTCTCAGCCGAAACCTTCTTTTCAGATTGTAAGCTGTGCAGTGCTCCCCACGCTTGGACCCTTGCTACCTCTAAGAAACTCTTGTCTTTATTCGCTTGATGACGTCATTGGGTGGATTGCTTCATCAATTTACCATGTTAGCCCTCCGGAAGTATTGAAATGTGCTTTTTCAGAGCATTGACCATTGTATCATGTGTTGTCCTTGTTGTTGGGCGAGATGTTGAATGTTGCAAGATATGTACCGCATGGAGGCAAGCAGCGTCTTTCATGTCAAGGTTGGTAGGTTTGATCAATTTGAACAAAGCAAAAACCGCATTTTGACTGTCATTTCATTGGAAATAGTCATGCCAACAGTACAATATGACTTGATGGTTAATGTGTGATTCATGCGAGATCCCGGCGATGTCTTGAGACTAATATCTCCGGACATTCTTTCCTTTGAAGAATGTCCTTTTTATATTTATCATACGTGACATTTCAGCTGTTGTATATCACGATGAATCGCTGCAAACAGACAAACAACATCGGACAGACCTAATGCAAATCGTGGGACTGTTGGAATCCCCTGCAGCTATACGCAGCTGGATTCAGCTTGAATTAAATGTGCAAGATGGCTGTCACTCATTCAATTTTGACTTATAGCTACACTATATAATCTTCAGGACTTCCTGCTTCTTTTCGTTATCATCTTCCTCACCTTGCCACAACAGCAAGTCATGGCTACAAAAACAGATCAACCTGGTGAGATTGGATCTGAATCATGCCGAATGACAGGTGCTGCAACTAATGCAACACCCGGTGAGACACAGTAGCAATGCAGACACCAGTTAGTCCACCATGACGCTGGAATTGTGGCCACCAAAAATATGATCCAGGACACACATTTAAAAACAGTCTGTAAAACCGCAAGCTGCAAGAATCAGAATCAGCAAGCAATCAGATGTGACTAACTCCATATCGATCGAGATGGCAGTCAACTGACCCTATAACGTACCACTGGGTTACATATAGAGCTATGTGACCAATCAATTGCTGCAGGTAACAGGAAACCTCGAGGGCCGACCAAGGTATTTGTCGGCACAGCCCCCGAAGTCGAACATCAAAATGTTGTCAGTTCCGGCATTTTTGCATACTATTTTCGTGATAAGCGTGCCCGGGAAGGATGCAACAGGCTTTTAAGACCTTAGAGCAGGCTACAGAGTAGTATATGGTTGAGGTAATAGCTGGATCTCACTTTAGAAGCAGCAACCAATTTCTTGTAGGTTTTCAACTTGTCAGCTACTATGGCGAGACAAGGAGGTTGGGTTCAGCTTGAACAGTCCGACATGCGTCTTGCCATGAATATGGCCATAATTGCCGAAGCAGGGTTTTCGTGCGCCGCATTTGGGGAAATGACACAACTAATCAAGGAATGTCGGGCCGAAGTCCGAGAAGAGAAGACGCAGGAGGCTGTGTTTCCTGAGCATAAGAAGGCGAAGGCTGCGATCAAAAGACGCCCAGTGATCGTTCGTGAAAATCAAACAGACCGCTGCCTGCCTTACCACAATAGCAGAGCAAAGAATGCACAGACACACTGGAGTCGCAATGGCACGTGTGCACCTGCACCACAACCAGCTCCACCTCGGCCTGGCACAGCACCTGCACCAGCTGGTGACAGTGAGAGAAGTCAAAGCTCCAAAACAGAGGGTGTGCTACCCGGATGTGTGTATATACGTACTCCGCTTCCCAGCGCTAGTGTTAGCAACAGTTCCAGTTTTGGACCTGGGCGGTTTTATAGGCCTGTGTGGCAACGGCCTTACCCCATCAAAAATCGACGATTTTTTCAGCAAATCATCACATTAAGGCAACAAGTATTGATCAGAGAGTTTAGTGTTTGGTATGTAAAATATGCAGCTCTACACGGCGCATCTTTTGGCCGTCTCCGATTTTCAATATCTTCAAATCTCAGCAAGCAGCAGCCCAAAAATGACAATAATTTCAAAGCAGCTTGCTGAGTTTTGAAGATAACAAAAATCGGAGACCGCCAAAAGATGCGCCGTCAGAAGCTGCATATTTCATACACCAAATACAAAATTTTGCAATGCATGTTCAAGGACTTCATTGAGGGAACCATTTGGCAGAAACCGGGACCGAACCGGCCAGTTCTGGGTTTTCGTGGAACTGCTATAACAGAAACGGTCTGAAAAGGGAACCATTGCTAACACTATGCAGCACTCAATTTTTCAATCTTGATTCATATTCCAAGGATTGCAAGCGCGATAAAGATTTTATTTCAGATTTGCTAACTGATCAAGGTCCATCCACAGGTTAGTACACTATCTGCTGCAGCCTAACGCAGCTGATGTCCATTGTGTAGACGAAAGAAGCCTTTTCAGTGAACCTGACAGTGAAGACGAGAATTGATTGAAGTGATCGGGATTTTTGAGTATTTTCATTATTCAAAATTAGCGGACACTGTAGATTATATATTAAAGGATATAGCTATATGCATCATTTAAGAACAATGTAGTGGTAAAGGAGAATGTACATGAACAGGATAGAATGGCTGCCACCCGACCATTATTGATATACTATGCCAAAGTAAATGATTGCATATTGCAGATATGCCCGTGGCAAAATGAGCGTCAACGGAGTGTCAATGATTTTTGGTCCTGTTAGTCAGATAAGTGAAAAGTGAATTAGTTGTGGTTATATAAAGCTACAGTATTGGCTACCTTTATACACCAAAGAGAAAGCTACACGCTCCTTGCCCCATCTTGACAATGAGTGTGAAGAGAGCAACAATGCTTTTTGGTCTTGCATCTTGTGTAATCCAATTGGCGAATGATTGCAGACATCTATATACCGTGAGTTGGCAACCTTTCTAGACAGATAGGTCAGCGATGTTCCCGGGACAGTCTCCAGGACAATCACAATTTATTTCATTTTTAAAGCTGTGACTCAGTGACCCTGAGCGTTTTAGCCTATAAAAACTGTTCACAACTATGTATGTAGTCATTTACAGCCACATCCTGCTTTGATTAACCCAGATGCAAGGCCAAAATCGTTAAAACAGCGTTGACGCACATTTTCAACATCGGGCAGGGAGTCTGTCGATTTCTCTTTGGCCTATAAATGCGGCCATTATGGTGCTTATGCATAACGAAGACCAAGTCACTCTCCATATACCTGACTTACAAGACTAAAAATTGTTGTCGCACCGTTGACGCTCATTTTTAGCAGATAGTAGCGATGTCGTAGCTGGTGTTTTTGCACACTAAGGCGGCCAATACTTTCATTATGCATTACAATGGACAAGTCTCTGATCAATTACCTAACTTACCAGTTCAAAATTAGTAGACTCTCTGTTAACCCTCAGTTTCAGATTTGGGCAGGCAGCGTATCACTTTCTCTTTTGCATATAAAGGCTGCCTATACATTATTGATGAATGTCTGTGACCAATCACCACTCAGATTAACCATGATGCAAAGCCAAACATTGTTGACGCACCGTTGATGCACATTTTCAGAACGGGGCAGGGAGTGTGTCACTTTCTCTTTTGCTTCTAAATGCGGCCTATACCTCATTTATGAACGTCTGCATCCAATTGCCACTCAGATTACCCATGATGCAAAGACCAAATATTATTGACACACCGCTGACTTCCATTTTCAGGATGTGGCACGGAGCTTGTCTCTCTTGTTTTTGATTATAAAGGCAGCCAATACATGACAAAAGGACAATGACGTACCAAACTCAATATTTTGTGACTATCCATATGTTATCTGACTGCAACCATAAATAGAAAAACCCGAAATTCAGAACCAGATATTGGAACTGACTGGTCAAGCCAAACCTGGCAATACCCGTGGGTTGACTGGTAAGGGTCTGGGTTTGGCCTGCCAAAATTCAGCTGGTCGGGTATTTGGACGGGTTTGGAACCAAACGGAACTGTTGTAGCGGTCCGAACCCGCACTGCTGGCGGGTTACCCAGACCCATTGCCAACACTATCCATTAGCATAGCTTTATATCTAATTCTGTAAAGTCAGTATAAAATTGACAAATCAAATACAGGTATATAGACTATGAATTAACTACAACCTATCTGAACCATTATGTAAATGTATATTGAATTCCCTGTATTTGAGAATATGTCCAAATCAGGTTGCTAGGGTTATACATTACTATTAAATTCAAAATGTCATGTACTGTTATCATAGTCTAGTTTACATAAAATAGAGTGATTGGTTAAAATTAGGTGATGTTACAAATGAGTTGAATAGTATTATTGAGTGATATGTATTTGTATTAAATAGAACTGGATTACACAACTGACAATGAATAACCATGCAATTTAAATTCCAACTCTTTGACTGAATATGAACGAATCCTGACAACTAGTATAGTAACGCTTACTTTATATGTTTCAATGATGTGCATTTTGCCTTCTCTAGATAAACTTTGTTGGTAATCTTGATGTATAATATTATAGCATTACAAATAATCTTCAGTCTCCTCTACTTTATTTCTAAATTAGTGGGAACTTATTCTTTAAATATATCTATTCAAATTTACATAACAGAACAACATTAATTGATATTTCAACTATCAACTAATAAGTATATCTACATTATGAAACATTGGTATTTATTGTTTTTAATATTTTACTTTCCACCAAACAAGTACTATTTTTACCTCTATCTATAGGTCCAGCTCAAACAAACTAGTATGTGGCTGTTGTAAACTCTTTTCACTTCAATCAGGATTACTTTCTTAATTCCATTGACTTGCAAAGTTTCAACTGTATTACAGTCTTTTTGGGAGTTGTTTTCAGTTGAATCTGAATTTGAGTACCCCTACTAGTTAGTTTATAAAACATAACACATCAGCAAAAACTAAATTTCCTACATTAAATGAATTCAGTGTATTGTATCCAGAAACTCACAAAAATTAAATTCAGATTTCCCTGAAATCAGGTATTGCTTTGACATTCCAGAGTGTTCATAGTGTCGTTGCAACATTGTTTCCAAGTGTCATGACCAGTGTACTCACATTTGTGAATTTGACAATAAGCACTTGACAAACAGTTTACACTGCCTTTGGTAATATCACAAATTATCTCTCGGTATACTCTGGTGTAACCAAATTTCACTTGTCCTCACGATCATGATGGCACTTGCACCATGTATTCATTGCAGTGTGTGGTGCCCATCATCAAAGAGCCTCACAAAGAAATATGACCAATGATAGTCACCATGCAGAAGTGGTTTATGATATCTTGGTTGTTGATACAGGATGATTTAGTACAATGCTGTTATACAACTGTTCTGGGAGGGTTATGCATCATCGTGATTAAGTTCTCACATATTAGAGATCAGACCTCAGTCAACTTTCAGTTCAATTACATTTACTACTATTGTAGTATATCGATGAAACCTGGAATACAATAGCACTCAAAGAACAACCTACATCGAATCGCTGATACCATTCCTAACCTCCAGACAATATCACACCCTTTGCAATCGTTCTTCCACCACCTAATCCTGGATTCTCCACCCTGGGGATCTTGGTGACGTTGGTGATGTCACTGCTGTTGCTGTTGCTGTTGCTGCTGTGGATGAGCTGGCTGCTGCTGGCAATGGATAACCTGCCAATAGGCAGAACAGCTGAGAATTGCATGCTAGATTCAGTAGCAACAATAAAGCTGCTGAGGGGTTTAAAAGATTTGTTGGACCGCTCTAAAGGCTTTTTCAGGATGTAAACAAGGAACTCCACATCAATTCTCCCCTGAGTGTGATGAGGTTGTGACAGGACTGGGTCTATACCAGTTGAGTGGATTCTTTGGTGAATTATGCTGCGGATATTGTCTGTCTTGTTGGCTTGAAGCTCTGGTGAGGACGAATGAAAATTTACGTTGAGCAGATGAAAGACATCTCCGCATTCATCCATCTCCAAATGATTAATGACTCTTGTATTGTACTTATGTTGTGCTCCACCTCCCAGACCAATCTCTGGTGGCAGTGTGAACTCACCTGGTTTGTAGACTGACAAACAATGATGGATAGTGGGTGCTGTGAGGGAAATGAATATCAGATTGATTATGTCAATCAATGATCCATCTTTCATTCTGATATGTCATATGCCATAGAACTATGTATGGTGAATAAGATCACCAATTTCAGTCAGTGCAAATTGAAACATGCACTCCATAATTGATTATCAAAACAATGATTAAACAAGTCAGGAACTTTGAATTGAACTCCCCAGAGTTTGTGGGGCATGTGAAGGTGTCCTAGACCAATAGCTAGGCTACCGTTTTCCGAAACATCGTAAGCAACTTTGTACACATTTTGTAAATACAGTCGATTCAAGTTTTGCTGTGATATACCATGGCTGTATGGGAGGAAGTAATCTCTGTGTGAGCTTGATGCCCAGTGTCAGCAATGAAAGCAATCATCCAGAGGATTTATTATGCACTGAAATATAGGCATGTGGAGTGGCTGAGTTTCTCAGGGCTGGATCAATCTTGCCAGTTGCTTCTTAGCACGAACTATGTTACTAGGTGGAGATTGCTGGATTCGTGGCAAAAGGATTCACAATCATTGTGTAATTCATAGCTATAGGCTTCATGCATGCCATGACCATCACTGGAATGCCTGTAAACGCTGTCTGGGTGTTGTATTCTGCACCGACGATGAGGCCTGTCACTTAGTAAACAAAGGGTATATATCACCACCAATATCCAGTAATCCATTCAACCAATTGCTTACTGGCTTACTTCGAATCCTTTCCATAGACAATATTAACATTGGCCGATGGATTCATTTGTTTGAACGCTTAATTGAATAACATCTTAAATGCCAGCAGTGCAGGCTAGCGTTCATTCAGTTCCTCCGAGACAATATTAGCCTCATACTGCTTAAGAGGTAGTAGTCATCCCAATCTTGGAATTCAATCAATTGCTGCGACTTGTGTTTCAAATGTTGAATCAATGCAATATCTTCATGGCCACTTCCCTATAAAATTCCTGAATGGTCGCCAAAGTGACTCATCATTGAATTCTGAATTGTGATCTCGCTGATCATTTTCATCATTGGGTATCACGTTGTGTTCATCCTCAAGATCCTGATCATGAAGAGATCATCTGCTTCTCCAGGTGCTTGATGGCAGTGGAGGAGGAGTAGAAATGCACCGCCTTAGTATTATGATTTAAACTAGTGGTGAGTGACATGTATGAAAGCAGTACAAAATTGGCTAAAGGAAATGTGTATCAATGTACAGTAAATGAATAAAAGTGTTGTGTAAAGAAAAGAGAGCGTTGATATGATTGAAAGTATGATCGTGATGCATCTTTTTCTACTGTCAATGACTGTAGGATCGTGGCTTATCCTACCACTGACGCTTACAATTTCTTGGACAGATGAGAACTTGGAGCTAAGAATAGCATGTGACAACCATGCCACAGGGTTGCTGATTGGGTTCCTTGACCTAAATGATATTCACAAAGAGCTAAAAAGGAATTGCGTTTCACAAATCATTCGGGCTAACCGCTGCTGAGCATAGTTACCAAACTATTAGTGACATAACAGCCATGCATGGAGACCTACCACTGCCACTATGCCTTTCCCAAAAACCGACTTGTCAACATTCAACCCTGACATCGTGAACTCTCAACCTTGCCCTTTATGCATGAATATGACTGATGGAAGAATAAAATAAAGGAAGTACCAAAAAGAGACCAAAAATCTCTCCAACAAGCTCCAAATTATCACCCATCCATTCAACCAACCTGGAAAGTGCCAGAAAGATACCCCCCCACAACCCAAATCCTTGAAGAACAGTCCAGCCTGTACATTCCATTCTCACAATGACTATTTTACAGCTGGGTGGCTGCTTGAGCAGTTCCTATTAGCTAAAGGGCCTGCAGGGTAGGGATTCACAATGTGATTGTGCTTGCGTAGCCAAGGCACATCCCCATCAGCAACAATACCTACCACATAGTCGGTAAAAAGACCAACAGCACGGTTTCAGAGTACTTCCAGATATTACTGCTGTCTGACAATCCTCCATTGATGCTGTATTTCGAACATTTAGAAGCCTGTCTTTGTCTTATGGAAGCACGTGGGATGTGTACGCCATGTCTTAGGATCATCGTATGATTCCTCATGGATATCATTGATCACATTCTTGGCTGGAGGTGGCAAAAGGTCGTCCAGAGGTATGTAGGCATGGCCACCATACATAGGGGTCTGGGGACCAGCTGTGCCATCAGCGTTTGGGCCACAATAAACGATGCTAATCGGTGTCAGGTTGTTTAATCACATAGACATCTTCACCAATGCTGCCGCAACATGGTTACAGAAGAATGGGGTTACATTTCGGACGTGCAGACTACCATCTCAATTAGGCTTCTACTATCAGCATCAAAGCTCTGGGATTTCCTAACTGGTGTCAGGCAAACCAGCGATTGCAGCATTCACAATTGACAAAATGGTCGTATGGACGATGTAAGTAACTATTGGAAGTATTGATTCATCATCCACAGGTTAGTGCCATCAGAATAGCTGAGAATTGTGGTCTCCTACCATCTCCCCAGCAATGGAAGAATCCACATAGACAATGGTCAAGCTACAGGGCTTGCATAGGAAGTCGGTTGAGGTGTCACAACAGACATTTATTGGTAAAGACCAGTGACCCAGTGTTTCTTCCTCATGGTGTTCTGTATCTACACATCATGAGGGTGAACAAAAGGAGAATCGGAGCGATGATATACATAGAACTCTAGATCAAATTCCGCTTCTAGGTCGGGGTTTTATTGATCATATTCTTCTGTCAACGTTGGCTATTCTCCATGAACTCGTCCAGCACTGCCTTGATATTCTGATAATCGAGGATAGTCTTGTCTGCCATGTACTATGCCCAAAGCACCTTGTTGGATGCCGGATCACTGATTAGAGCAATGGAACAATCGATTCGAAGATCTCGTTGCTCGTGGCTGGCACTTCGCTTGTTGCTGCTACTCGTGTATTGGGCAATCTCCCAGACACGCTCCCTTGCTGGATTATTTTTCCATTGTGTTGCCAAGGTACCCTTCTCCTGCTTAATCAGGATGGCTTCTTCTGGCCATTACCTGACTTCAACACCGGAGTTCTCGGCCCAGATTCTCTCTTGCAGAGTCAGCATCTGGATTGTATTAGCATGTATGACCACTGTTTTCGGCAACCAGAAGGCATCACATTACCTGTGATGATTTCAATGGTGGTTAATTATTGAGTGGTAGATATCAAATACTCCTTACTTTGAACAATTGTCGGAAGTGGCGAATGGATTGTCAAGGGAGAAGCGATACGGTTGCCAACGTGAGGTGGGTGTGTTCAAGACTCTGGAGATTGGAAGTAAGGTGGGCAGGGAGGGGGAATATCTAAGTATGCTTGGAGGGGTTATCTTTATCAGGCGACATTACCTTGGCTGCGATTCAGCTAGGAAATGATTTGCATAGCATTATCTACACACCCTAATTCGTTGATTGAATACTCAAATTTATCACCAAGACATCAAACAGGATGCTCTGCTGTTCTATCTCAGTCATTTGTCTTTACTCCAGTTCTTGTACCCTGCAATGAGGTGCGTGGGTTGGTAATGAAGAAGAGTGCACCATTTATGTAAGGTACGAAATTAGCAAACAGTGACAACAATCAACCAGTCAATGGATGTAGGAGGGTCTTGTGAGGGTGCAAAAAACATTTTTTCAAGGAGCTGAATGCTGCTGCGGTATGCTTCCCAAGAGCCAAGGGATGTCGAAAATGAGAAAGCGGTTAAACACTGTGCAAACATGTGAAGAAAGAATAGAGAAATTCTCTGAGAGTGGTTGGACCCCAGTTTGGAAAAACTAAATCAAGGTGTGGCATTTTCCAAGTACCAGCCAGTCCACAATGGGATGAGTAGCTAAAAATCCATTGAGACGGTTCTAAATGTTGTTGAAAAATGTCATGTAACTAGCAAACCACGGATATTATTCAACAAGGTATCAACTACTCGAAGAGGTACCAATTCGTTGGATCATATGTCACTCGCCTACATTGCTACGACAAAGAAAGAACACTATATATATCAGTTGAACAATTGGGAGATGAGGGTTTTGCAACCAAGCACAATTGGATTCTACATGAATCCATTTGTGAACTGCATCATGACTCTTTCCTTCACTCTTCCAATGATGATTTGAGCGATTCAGCAACCAGCTGCAGGAATGTGTCTATTTATCCCGATTAGACACCAGTTTGGAGACATACTTATGGCACGCCACACTGGGATACCCATCTCACTGGCGGGATGAATTGTAACAAGTATTTCGATTTCTTCCACGATGAAACATATTTGTGGTGACTGTCCTCTTGTGAGGAGGAGTATTGGTCAGTGCACTGGTGCATAAAGCACAACTTGAGTTGAGCTGCGATTGACAATGTTTTCAGGAACTGTATGACTGCAACCATGAGCAACTTCACTGTATCCCATAGTTGATGCAAAAGGTTGAATGAATGTCCTGCACTATGGGCATCGACTGTTGGAAATCCGAAAAATAGTTTTACAATTGTTTGGCCGATCCAAATAACCCTCATGATGAGGATTACACGCACTCCATATACTGCAATCATGTTCAACGCATCTAGTTTCACATGCTATTGCTTGTATTCCAGGAACATATGTCCTATGGGCCAGCAAAGGAATTGAAAGACTCTAAAAAACATATCTACTTGGTGGTGAAATCACGTGACAGGTGGTGCCATGAACAGGTATGTTAGTTGAATCTCGTCATTGCTACGATGATTTTGACTGCTTCAATAGCTGTGGTGGCCGCTTGGTGCTGCGATTGTCCCATTATTCTGCCTATGAGTGCAGCCAGATCTTTCACACTAATCGGATGACAAGCAAGAATGGCCACTATATTTGTATCTCACCAAACATTGAATCGATGATTAAATTATAGCCTTTATAACTTGCAAGATCCCTCATTGCCTATCTTCCTATTCCTCCGGACTGACAGGTTGAAGGACATGGAGATACAACTGCCGTAAAAGAACAACAAGCCCGCTGCCGGGAGGATGTAAGAATGGTATTCGAGAGAATCTTTCAAGCTCTTGAGGTATGTTTGAACACTAGATACCATATGCACTGTGCACATGGTTCAACGAGGCAATGTTATCTTGTCATCTGTGCATGGACGTCTGACTACATCAAATACATTCACTTCCAGTTGATGAAGCAGCCACTTTGCCTTGTGTTGGAAGAACAGAAATGATTGTTTGTGGATAGGAATTCATCGCATTGGCAATTGAGAGACTGTTGGCAATACTCCCAAAAGATAATATGTGCGACTTCGGGAAATGAAATGGAGAAACAGGAAGTAAGAAAATATCTGGAAGATTGAGCCGTTGGAACCTCAGAAGGCATCTTCTGGAATATGAAATGCATTGATACGATCATGAGTATCGTACCCGAAATTCTCGATTCAATCCATCTCAGCATACTTAAGCATTGATGGACTCGGTAATGTGCTTTCTTGAACACCATCCCAGGATTGAGAAAGTCAACCAGCTCTGCACAATAATGCCTCAATATCCTTGCTGCACTAGATTCAACAAGCCATCTAGGCAGGTGATGCAATGGAGTGCAAAGGTTATTAACTTACCTAGGGGCATGATTGTTCTGGTTTTCACGGTGACACTTTCAAACCCTTCAGCGAGCCAAAGGAATCTCATCACAGCAGCCTTATTGAGCGTCCAGAAGTCAGTATACTATCACCTTATGGCACAGTATCAGTACCATACTGAAGCCATGATTGAGTACATGGGGAATTATCTGGAGGAGTTTCCTCTTCACAAGGATATATTCAGTTCATTCTGTGCCAGAAAATCTACAAAGAAGGTCAAAGAAGCTTTGAAATGTGGCGTATTATGGACAAATAGAAGGAACAGGAGAGTGACCACGCTTGGAAAAATCTTTTTGCTGCTGCAAAGAGTCACCACATTGATGAAGATATAATACAGATCGAGTCAGAAATGGCACAACATCTTGTCGAAGAACCAGAGTTCCACTTCGTGATGATGAGTTTTCTGAGCCACTTTTTTGACCATATTGGCCAGCTTGGCAACCTCTTAAATGCAAGTTCTGAACTCCCACAATGAGTGATGATGGATCTTAGAAAAGCATACTGACAATCGAATCATGATGAACACGCCTTCCAGATTTCGCTCATGAAAGCTGAAAAGAAGGTGTTTAACAATTGATAGGTGATTGCAAACACTGCAAAACAACATCGTGACAATCAAATTCCTCCAACCACAGCACCTATCAAGTAAATCATCAAAAACCTGCAAGCTGAAATCAAGACCCTTGAAGTCTTGGCCGAGTGGTGTGCAATGCCAACAGGGGAGTTGTAGAATCCCATTGCTTGGTGTTTCAAGAGATTTGCCGACATCACAGACTATATCCATCACGATCAATATTTTAGTCATCTGAACGATGCAAACTCCATGCAGTAAATCGCAGTAGCAATTCTGGTCACGCCATTTGAATTTGATGAGTAGGCAGTTTATATGGTTCGGTGCACTGTGTCCACAAGGTCGAGAAAGCATAACCCTCCAAGAAATGATACAGTACTTCTCTACATGGGGATGAGTGCAGATATCCACTATAAGTCTACTGCTGAACGCATTCCCGCACCATTGAGGTGTTTTTTCAGCATCGAGAACGCCGAATTAAGCGTGGAAGGACTTCTTGCCTTGGTTCAGACGTTTCCAAAAGGGCCAATACGTCAGACCACTGGTATGATAACTGGGTAGAAGTAAAATTAACCTCCGATGCAACCCTTGCATGATGGAAGCTACCATCGTAAGTCTCTTTCCCGCCTTGGAACCACTTATATTATCCATATATGTGCTCTCCACGTGGCTGTTCACCCGCTTCCGCTGATGCTGCAGCCAGATAGCATCCAGTGGTTCTTGAGCAACACAATTGACATGTCTTCTTTCAATTTGTGTTACATTGAGACAATTCGGTTCCAAACATCAAGTAATTGTTGACGCGATATATTGAGATCAGATGAGTATTTACTCTTGGTGTCTCAATTGATGTTGTGGGAGTTGTGTAAGGTTGTGGATACTCGATGTCTCAAGAGATGAAATAGTAAAGAAAATGTTTGACATGAATGGAACAGTTCAAAATACGGTTGAAACAATTGAAATCTTGAGGACCAATGTGAAAGACACTAGTGCGGTAAATTAGGTTAAATAACTAAAGAACCTTTTGAACTGTCATGATAACGCAATCACATCATTGAATGCTTCAGAACATGGTGGAAGATTCTAAATACGTCACTCGGATAATTTGTTGTGAATGTTGAGATGCAGTGGTATGTGTGGTCCATTTTGGAAACCGATTGCGCCTTTTGCTGATTCAATTCTCATCTATCAATACAGATTGACTGAATGTTTACCTCATGGCTATCAACTCCATTTGGTGACATTTATATTGCCCATGTTACTTTCATAATGAGTGAACAAATACTACTTCAATACGATAACATTGTTTATATTGATACTTCATTAACAGTTCAAATGGATTCCAATTATCCTGTCATTATTTTCAATGTTATAGTCAAGTATGCTGCTGCTGAGAAAAGCTGTCCTGTAATTGGCAATAATCTGGCAGCAGTACAAGAATGGAACATGAGATATAAACAGTATGCAATTCCAAAATATGTTAATATCAACATGTACATTGTGCTGTATTATTCAGCAAAGTTGTAAGACCAGCTTGCAAAATCCAACTCTAACAAAATCATACTAAATGTGAGTTAGTGAGGTTAAGTTTGCGAAGTTATGTTAGTGGTATCCAGTCTCTGATAGGGACCGTATAGTAATGAATCTGTTCAATTGAGTCTGTGACAGTTGGTCTTGAATATCAAGATGCTGATATTAAATCTCCAACCTAGTGTATCTGATGTTGAGTTGATAAAATTTACTGTCCGGTTTTGCATGTCTGATATAATGCAATTAAGACAGAATTCAGTTATTCTGTCTTTGACATCATTTCTCTGACATTGCCACTATCAATTTGAATCTGTAGTAGTAACTGACATGATATCACTGAGAAGGAATGGTATTGACCCAATAATTCACCTTTACTGACATCTGCATTATGCCAGTTGAAAACGGATAAAAATATCTTCAACCTGCACTGGATGCAACCATACAGTATGATCATCGCTATACAATTCAATGACTAAACCAATTTATTGAAAGGAGAGCCCATCAACAGCAATTACCACTTGAACAGCAACCTCATAAACTCCCACTATATAGTTTTAGACTGCTGCAAGTGTTCCGGTACAACCACACTTTGCATTAACACTTATATGACCCATAAGGAGTTACTTAACTTCATTATCATGTTACACACTGATCTCTCCTACCAATTTGAGTATTCATATATCAGATTTACAAGTTACATCAACTTCTGCAGTATCAGTTAACTGAATGACATAGATGGATATTGAAGATTCAATGGAATGAGTGGGGAGCGTAGATTCACAAGGTTATTGATGATCTGCAGCATTTGCTTTAATATTCAATACAGTGCTATCTACAATACTTGTCAGGGATTCCACTGTGTCAGGGATTCCACTGTGTCAGGGAATACTTAGTCGTGATGATGTATCCCTTGTGACATCTTAAGATTATGTTAAGAAATTCAGTAATATTTATTATATGAAATGCTATACACTATCTGTCACTGTCTGCTTTAGTACATATCTGCAGTATGGGACCAACATGGTATAGCTCACAAGCACATTTTTATGGAAGGTAGCTCCTTTCACAGTTCGCTTAAAACTGCCAAGGAGTTTTGAATTCATCTGGTTATCGTCTGGAAAGATGATATTCATGTGCCAGATATTGCAGGACTGAATAGAAAGTTGTAAATCCTGAGAGACTTCATGGCAATTTTCGATAGGTCTTGTACCAATTAACAAATTGTGGTCTGGGTATCATTGTAATGAAATCCAACGATGTACTGATTCTCTGTTTACCTCAGTTTGAAGAGTTGTATAGCCATCTACACATGCGAAATGCGACACTATGTGAAATCTATGTTGCAACCCTAAAGTCACTTTGATTCAAACCACTAGTACTTCAATCTGATTTCAGATGCTTCCAAGCATTTTTGATTGTGAAAATGTGTATTACCATATTGCCGCAGTATTCACATGTCCTGTGAAAAGCATATGAACTGGTAAAGGTGACTTCAAGACACTGTATGATATATCATATAGGAAAGTTAATTGTTGAAACTGCCCAACCCTCTGCTCAGAACTGCAGCCAAATTTCAGCCCAATGCATTTAATATTGACAGCAATGATTCCCATCATTCTATAACCTATAACAACAAGCTATGTTAATTATTATATTTGTCTTTGGGAGATATTTGTATTTCACCATAACAAGAAAGTTTACTATATTAAAAAGTAGTACATGTTGCAATCTGAATCTATCTATATATATACATACAGTTATTCAGGCTACAGACAGTAATGGAGAACAATTGGAGAAGCGCCCAGAGACAGCAATTGAGGGAACGTTGAGATGCAGTTGGAGCTTTATTCAATGACACATATACCAATACTTGACTGTGGATAGAAGATAATGTAATACTGTTGTGCACCAGAGGGAGCAAGTATATATCTTGCATAGAGTTGTAAGATATTTGATACTCATCTAAGTGCCGAAGTGGCCTCGTATATACACTGGTGCTTACCTGGCATCAAGTCACATGGCACCGTTACAATAACCCCCACACTGCGGCCAGACCTTATGGGCTGTGAAAGATGGTACTACAGAAAAAAACCAAATTTCAATCGGAATGAAACAATCACTCTACATTAACAGTTGTACTGACCCTCAAGTCCCACAACCTGTTGGTACAGCTCAATGATGACCACTCGGCAGATTCAGCGCACAGGGGAACTCCACCTGCATTGTTCAGAATTAATGCCCATGTCAACGCAATTTATACCGCCTTCACATCCAATCATTAGAGAACAGATTTAGGAAAGATGAGAGTATATAAGAGGTCAAAACTACTTCCGTATCCTCTGAACCTCCACCCTTGAACTCTCTACCTCTACTGCCTTCCCTGATGTGAATGCTCTGTGTGAACCTTCTCAACCAGATCTTGGGCGTTTTGATGGTGCTTTGGCAGTTCCCAGCTCATCCATATGTGGTTGTAATCAGCTCTTTGCGCGAGGAAATGTCGCTTTGGGTAGTGCTGTCTGCCGTCAAGTATGTGGTTGACTTCCCGTTTCACTGATTCATTGACTCTCGGTGGGTGTCATTCTGAGTATCATTTACCTCTGAGTACCCATGTATATCAAATGAAAAACGATATACGGAAAACATTGCGGTTTTGCATTGTACTTGCCAAGTCTAGTGTGTAAGCATTCATATTGATGATTGTACTTACTGCATATGGTTCTGTGTGCTTGTATTCTATCTCCTCAGAAAGCCTAGATGTTCTGCAGTTCTTGGTTATTCGCCATTCTTTGTCTGCAACTGCAAAAGTCGACCCTTTCCTGCCAGTAGACTTTATTTGCCACTCCAGAGGGTCAATTCTGATTTCCTGAAAAATTCAATGAGTTTCTTGTATACATGCCATCCACAAGTCGGCCTGCAATATTGATCTGAAACTGGGGTCATTGGGAGTTCTGAATTGCATCATTGGATGGTTGTAGTAGTTTACCCACAAGGGACTTATCAGTGATCAATAGTGAATGGAGTTGGTGTCTGTGAAGTCTGCAAGCAGCAATGATCCGACCCAGTTGTCCTGCATCTTGTTGGAAAATGTTTAGAGGTACTGTTGCATCATGCCGTTCAGCTGCTGAGGGTGATCATTCATCTGTGAGTGGAGAGTGGTAAATAATCGGTGAGATATACTGAGGTGGGTGCAAACTCTGTACCAACGTCGAGTGGTAACAGTATTGCTGCAGTTGGTGGTAATTGTGTCTGGTACACGATACTTGCAGATTACATGTTTGAAACACATTTCTGTCAGCTCTAGGGAGTTAATGTTCTTTCTCATTGGGAGATATGTTGTGAGTTTGGTCAACTGGTCAACAATGATCAAGATACCAGTGTATCCCAATGCCGTTGACTATAGCAAGTCCGTAACAAATTCCATGATAAGTTCCCCCCAAGGACAAGATGGTGGTGACAGTGTCATGTTGAATCCATAGTATTTGTAATGCTGTGCTTTGAGGGAGTAGAACAGCACCCAGCTAGCACCATACTTCCGTATTGCTGACACGATTGCAGGGCAACTGAAAACTCATGATACAAGCTTGGCAGTCTGGATGGCTCAAATGTGACCAAATTTGGAGTTGTTATGGAACAGGCAGGTAACTCCACTGCAGAATGCCACAAGTAGGTATACCCTTCTCTCATTGGTTAGAGCAGCATCAATTGATCACCACTGACCCTCATTGGGGATTCAATCATTGACCAATCTTGGCCATATTTGTGTGGCTCAAAAGTTGGTCATTTGGGCTGCCATGATGTCTGGCTGATGGTCACCATATGATTCAGTAATGGTTGTTGCTACCAAGGAGGCCAGGGGCCTCCCTGCCATTTTCTCATTGCCAATGTTATAGTCAGCTCTTTTCAATGCTTCGTCAGCTAGATTTGTCATGCCTGCAAGTTGTTCAAATATCAGCTCTTTTCAACAGATGATCTCCGCACATCTACTCTGCAGTAGGGAAAGTACATTCAATATTTGAATGTACCAAAGCTTCTCAAGATCGAATTGTATCAGGACCTGTTGATTCACTCCCTCAGGGTAGTGAAGTCATTGGAATATAGTAACCACAACGGCCAAACGCTCCAGATTGTACATGTTGTAAGTCTGTTTTGCACTTGAGCATTTATGAGAGAAGCAGGTGACTAGTCTGAAAATCCAGCAATGATTGTACTGGTCGAGAATTAGGGACTTCACAAAGCCATTTGTTTTAGTCTGAAGAGTAATTGTCTCAGCTGGCTCAGAATGCTTGGGACTGGATGCATCAGTGAAAGCTTATTGTAACCTAGCAAAGGCAAGTTCGGCATCCGGCATCCATTCCCATTCGACCTGTTGAGATGCACTGAAATTCTCCACTTTTGCTAGTAGGTGTGATACACGCATTGGAAGCTTCGAATATTTCCTGATAAACTGCAAGCAAATGTTGGTGAATTCAAATAGCACATGCATGTCCACAACAGACTGCCGGGTTGGCCAGTCACTGATTGTTGATATGTGGTTCAATTCGATGGCAATCCCATCAATGCACATGACAAATCTGAGCAAGACAATCTTCTCGCTTCTACAATGCAAGTTTTGGGCTTTGGTGAAGAGACTATATTTGCGGAGTCATTGCAGCTCATTTTGTATATGCTCTTCATGCTCCTTCTTATTGGTCAAGTAGATCAGGATCTCATCAATGTAGGACTCCGTGCAGTCATCAATATACAACCATAAACAGTCATTGATATATGCATGGACAGTATGTGGTGCATTTATAAAATCTGACTGGCATGACTCAGTGGTTGAAATCCGCATACAGAGTGCAAAATGCGGAATTTTATTCATCACCTTCTTTGATTTGGATGAGGGAATATGTATTCGTTAGATCTACTTTTGTGCAACTCCTGGCTCCATGCAATCAAGGAAGCATCTGCAAGCTGAGCATGAACGGGTTTTAGTTCTTGACCCTGGTATTTTTGCGAGTTGGGTAGTTTACACACAGCTGCAGTCTGATTTCAAATCTACTTTTAAATATGATGGGTGATGCCATAGATGATGATAAATGCTGAATGAATCCATTAGCTGCCTGTATTACAGCGCAGGGCATGATAGTTGTGAACTCAACTTCCAAATGATTGTAGATTGAGCTATATGGTCAATTGAATCCTGGTTCTAAATCAGTCGAGTGGTCAACTTGCTCATGAGGTACTCCAGTCTCTGCCATGTCTTTGCTGAACATGTCCACATTGTCCTTGTGTCACACAGGGATATGACCTTCATCACCACTTCTTACAGTACATGTCTGAGCAGCTTTGTATTGGTCTCTATCACGGACTTCTGATTTGGATTTGGGATGATAGGGAAATGAAAACTGGGACCAGTATATTACACAGTTTGCCCAGGAGAAATCAAAACCCCGCGAGTCTGACAACTTTACATTGTCTCTTGGAGAGCCTGCAGTACTCATTCATGTATACTGGAGTGGGGATCCTATTCAGCCAGGACTACCACTGCTGCTCCCTGCCTGCTCATCGTGCGGTGGCATTGATAATCTCAATCTCACCTCGATATTCAATGTGGTGTCCTCCATAGTCGCTTTGAGCAGTCCACAGGATTCTCCAATTCTTGGGGTGAATGTCTCCATGGCCTCACAGCTAGCTAAGACAACATAAAATCTAGATGCACCAAATCTTTCAATGTCTGGAGTCAGACTGTATATACCACAGTCCATTAGTTATCCTACTGGATCCACAAGGATCTCCAATGTTGAGTTGATTATCGGCATACTCTTGCCAATGTATCGCCGCCCTGTGTGAGTAAATTTGTCATCCCGACCTGTATTCCACTGCCTGATATTACCTGACCTAGATGTTATTACTCGGCCCCTGCGGCATCTTAATGAAGTAATTTGACCAATGGCCAAATCGGTCTCAGGCTTGCGGCTTGATAATGATTGTAATCCCAGTTATACATCTTGAGCACTGATTTGGAAGAGAAGCACCTCCGGTTTGTAGACTGATGCTATATGATACATATATTCTACCCCCATCTCCGTCTTGGGGTTATCCCTCGCCTGCATGATCACCTGACCGTCATGGATGTAGGTTATGATGTGAACTGCATTGGGAGATAGCCTGAGTGAATTCAGACTTTGTGGAGCCATAAAATTTCTTGTAGCGCTGCAATGGTTAAGTGCTCAGATGTGTTACAATTTTCCATCATAATGTCACAGCTGGACTTGGTAGACAATGTGCAAACAATCTGGTCATGCTGTTCCACATATATAGTCCCTTGACATTAGTGCGTTTGGGCTCTCTGAAACAACATTTGGCCATAATGGAATTGGTAGCAATTGGATTCCCTCTCATATTGCCATTAACACCCTCATACCCAATGACTGCAATCCAATTTGTGATCCATTCACCCTCTCCCACTTGTCTTAATTCTGAGAGAGGTGAGTGACTGTTTCAGGTTGCTGATAATCAAAGATGCACAGGCATTGGATTTGTTTTCTGGCATCAGAAAGAGTAAAGGTTTAAGGCAAGTTGGTGTGTGTAGATTACATGCACCGGCATGTAAGATGTTTCAGTGACCTTGAGTGTATGCATTCTCTTTCCAATGCCCGGATTCAATCGAGCACTGGCAACAACCAGTGTACGCATGTGCATTCATCATGCTTGGCGGAAATGGACTTGTTGGGCTTTAGTGCTTTGGCAGGCTCAGATATTGAGAGTTAGATGCTGACTTTCTGCTTGTCTTGTTGAAATGACTCTTCTGACAACTTTTGTTGTTGATGTGACTGCTGCTGATAATGCTTTTTGCTGTCCAGCTTGACTGCTGAATCAGCGATGCAGCTCAAAAGTTCTTCCAAGTTGTCAAATTTTGCATTGCTTGGAGTTAATCGCTCGATTTGTCCTTTGAGGCCAAGTTATGGTCCGCTTCAAGCATATTCATCATAGTGTTTGTAATCTTGCAGAAGGGTTTCTGCTTTTCTGTCATATACTTTGATTTGATTGGCATAGACTTTCATGGGTTCAATTGATTCTAGCAGGATGTTAGTAATACACTTCATTGTCAAGATGAGTGTTCATTAACTATCACGGTAAATCGTCGGCATTTGTTCCAAGGAGGCCTCCTGGTCTTCCAATTGGAGATAGAAGACTGTCCACAGCTCTCAAAGCCATTCTGCCCGATTGGCTATCTGAGTCTGTCTGTGTGTTGGGTTGGCATGATTGTGCAGTGTGCTGGCTAAGATTACTGGATATTAGACTTTGTCAGAATCTCCGTAATATGATCAGTGTCAGTGATATTGGGAGTTGGACCATAAAGAGTCAATGACATTTTCAAGATTCTGTGGTCCCCTGCAGTACTGTTCTGGATGGGTCACATTGAAGCTTTTCGTATTTGTTGCTTCTGGTTGAATTTTCTCTCAGTGGTTTTCCCCATTAGTTTCGATCAGTTCGGCATTCTGCACACCTAGTTGAATATTCTGTTGGACTGCACTGTTGAGCAATTTTGACAGTTCCTCTATCAGCTTTTGGATTGATGCAATCTTTGATTGTGTGGTAGGCTTGGCCTCGGTGGGGTTGCAGCCCAGTCCGTTGCTCAGAATGTCAACCAGACTGTTGCTGAGATTGTCACTGAGTCCACCATTTAGCTTGTCACCCATACTATCATTCAGGTTGTCGCCCAGACTATTCCTCTAGATCTCAGCCAGACCACCACTCAGGTTTTTGCCGATACCTGCGCTCAGGTTTTTGCCTTGGCCTGAACTCAGGTGTTTATTAAGACGGTCGCTAATGTTATCCTCCCAGTCGGCAGTGTTTTCTCCACCATTGTCAGAACCATTATCATGGATTTCATCCTCTGGATAGATGCAGGTTTCTCAGCTGACAACAGTGATTTCTCAGCCGAGAGGTGATTGTTGGTTTTACCTGGTCAAATCTGTAATAGCAAAGTGTGATAGATCTCTGCCAGCTGGCTTAGAAGGCATAGTTGATGATGGACAGTACAATTCATACACAAGCTGTTTGTTTTCTGTTTGTTCTGTTGCTCTTTGACAATAGGGGTAAAACTCAGAAATCCTGATGAGTAAAACATGTCTGTCAACTGAAAAATGGAATATAGTGTAACGGCCCAAATACCTATGCTTGACCACAGGCATATGATCCAGTATTACCATTTGACATGACAGTGAGTGAGTATATATGTTAAATGGAGTGATGACATATTTGATACCAATTAGAGTGCCAGAGCAGCGATTTATATACACTGGTGCTTAACCGGCATTCGGTCAGGCGTCGCCATTACACAGTATTTCTGTGACCAGTATGGTAGTAATTGTGCAAACATGGAAACAATGATGTAGTGAATTGTGACATACACTTGAAAGTTTGGGTGAAGGAAGGTTGAAGACGTCATGGAGGCTGTGATTGAGTGAACTTAGAGATGCACTTGAAAGATATAATTGAGTAAACATTAAGATGCACAGTACAAGTTGTACTTGGTACACAATTGAATACATTAAGCTTGTGAATGTTACAGATGCATTTTATGGCAGTGATATAGTAATGTTGGAAAAACACATCGATGACATAACAGTACAAGAATCAAGAAGCAGACAGCTTACATATACTCTTGAAGACAGCCATTTATACAAACCTAGATGTGGTAAATGAATAAATATTAAAAATTGACTTGGTGGTGGTAATCAAGCCAGTATGGGAATCCAGTTGGAGGCAACATTTGGATAACCTGACAGATATACTTCGAGAAGATGATTGAATATAATTGAACATCCACTTGCAGCCAGTGATCAACGAAAGATGGAGGTGAACTTGTGTGGTTCAATTTGAAGGTGGTAGGTATGGGAAAGGCAGATATACAGCCAGATAATCAGCAGAAGAATATGACAGCAGATGAGACTCAATCCACTGCATACCTCACAACTATAAGCATGTAGAGAGTGAAGACCAACACAGTATACGGAATAATGCAGGTAAGGGAAAGCGAGATATGGTGTGCAAGAGAATATAGTCATTCATCGATGGATTCTGCATTCGGTATTAGTATATAATCATTTCTCACCAGGTTACAGAGAGATACATTCACACTGCATTCTCAGATTACAGTTGTGTTGTGGATATGGAAGACAGGGATAAACAATAGTAGTTTGAAGAAATTGGGAAAATTGTCATGGGAAACTATAACATAGAGATTTTGATGCATTACAATCAATTTACCCTACCTGATACTGCAGGTAGATTACTCAATCTATAGGTCAGAATACTGAGACAAGAGATTCTAATGGGAATTGAATCGATAATATTCTGGTTTTCGACATTTTCATACTTTTTGCTGTATTGTTTCCCTCTCTACCCCCTACCTCAATGGTACTTGTCAATCACTCCACCATAACCAACTGTTAGGAAGTTAAATCATCCCTTCCTCTCTCCCAATATCTTCATTATTGGTTACACTGAGCACACCATCCATCCATCATTGTCAGTGTTACCTACACAATGTTTATATCTTTTCTCTTATCGTTGTAGGTTAACTTCAGATTTCAACAAGCGTCAAGCCTGCATCTCATTAACTTGACTATCTCCGGCCAGCTCCCAATGACACTAAGGGTCAAGTCTAATAACATTTTATTTCCACAGTGGCAGGTTGACCAATTAATAGAGTCTCAACTGGCATCCAGCCCCTATTAGTAAATCTCTTTCAGATTAACCACATTCAAGTTCACTGCAGATTTCACTTTGTCACTTACTCTGATAATATCTCCCAACATGATTGAGTGTTACATCCATGTTCATATTCAATTATATTCAATTAACATCCGCAATTGCCTCTCTACGTTCCCCCGATAATTGTCAACCAAGTTTCTGTCGAAGATTACTTGAGAAAAATCTAAAAGTGTATATTTTAGTGCACAAGATTATGATCTCCAAGTGCATCAGTTAGGTTACCTCATAATAATCACAAAAGTGTATCACTAAATTCACTGACGTAAAACTTCGAAGTACTATTATACATCCGCATGCTGATGGTATCCCAACTTCCTCGCTAAGTTCTCATACTTTTACCTTTCAAGAGAATTTTGTTGTTCACTCAGTGAGGATCTCTAGGACCACATATTAATATACTGATCTAATGTCAATGGCTAGTCCAGAAGACTGTATATAAATCAATATGTATATTAATACATATATACAGGAAGTCCTGTTCATATAGGTACGTAAATAATAATACATACTGAAGATCTGATTTGAATTGCTTTACAGTACCTAGTAACTATACAATTCCAGGTGTAATTGCAGTATTCCAAATTAATATTGTACTTTGCCATGTCTGCTTTACAGTAATTGGACATACTTTCAAACTTGTGGGCTGTATTCTCAGGTGGATTGAAACTTACACCCCATATTTCTGGATACTTCTCAGATTGCCACCAGTGTATAGGCTGTATCTTCTCTGGTAATCAACAGCACTTCCTGGTGTATCTGTATGCCACAGCATTCAACAAATTAACTTTGGAATTTGACTACAATGCAATTCTGGACCAACAATTTCCACCGACTTTTAAAAGCTTCATGTGGGAAGAATATGTATTGCTAATATAGGGTAATCGTCCATTGCCAAGATTAGATTCAATGGACAATAAATTGCACATATTAAGCTTGGACTACAGATTGACTATTCCAGAAATGGAGTGTCATTCCATGGTAATATATATCATATTTATATCATAGTTATATTGGACAGTACTGACAATACACTGACATATAATTTATCCAATCTCATCAAACAAAACCAAATGTTGACACTCAGGGAGAACACAAAGAACAGCATTAGAATACCATTACATATTATTGTAATAGAAAGTGTTGTAAATATACTTGGTGACAACAGATAGTGTAATATGCCCAAGGGGAAGAAGGAGTTGAAGACTGAGAACCAGGTAGAAAAGAAGCAGGTGGAGGACAAACAATGGAAATGCTAGAAAGAGCTGCTGAAGTGGCTTAAAAACCAGCACAATTCTGATGCTGAAATTATTCAGATTGCAAATAGTATATCATCTATACATTTCCAAACCTAGAGAGTGAACCTAGAACATTCCAATATTAAGCTCCAAATAATGACACACTTGGTCGGGTTGAGGCTGACTGGAGTATATATATATATATATACTGAACTTGAGGAAGCAAATAATGGAAATACATAAGTAGAGATGGATCTGAGACACAGTATTATTATGAACAGGGGAATGACAGTATCTGTCAGAATGGTTGTTATTAGAGCCATAGAGCTACTATAAAAGAGACAGTAAGAGACACTGTAACACTTGATGTTTATGGATAGACTCTGTTTGAGTTGATTTCAGAGTTGTAATTAGAGCTGCCATCTGAGATACTGTTCAAACAGCTGTTACAATATTTGTTTAAAGTGGATTGTATTTGCACATTACCAAAGCTGAAAGAAAACTAGAAATGTCTGTTAGAGGATTGAAAGTAGTAAATGGCATTTTTAGGTAGTACAAGTAATATTGAAATGTTTATTATACTCTACAATATTCAATAGTTAAGATCAAATCACATTGTTGGTGTAAATTGGTTTGTGGAGATGCTGAATAGGCTGGTAAATAGTAGTTAATTGGCTGATAACTGTAGTACTAGCAAAATTGGACTCAATTGTACTATGAGACTGACTGCTTATAATACTGATGAATATTAGACTCTGATAGCTCTGGATGAAATGAATAATCTGCTAAGTATTCAGGCTGAGAATATTGGAATTCAACATTCAGTCTTTTGTTTCAGGGAAACTGATTTCACTGGGTGAGAAAATCTGAAAGAAGGTCTAAGTTGCAGAGTTGCAGTAGATAGTATTCCATCGAATGTTAAAAGTAATATATAATTGCACAACTGATCTCTTCTGTACACTGTGTAAATGGTTACTGTAAATTGACTATATCAGTGCCAAATTGAAAACCTGTTGTAACTAAGTTCACCAAGCCAACTTCATATCATGACTATGGTGGTTTTCTATATAGTGCAGCATACTATTGGGTTACTCTTCACTGTAAATAATAAAGTACAATTAATAATTTGCCTGCTGCAATATACTAATATGAATTTTTGCCTATGGAAATAGAGAGTTGGAAGTTTGGAGGCAGGGGAATTTTGGATTCAGTTTGAATTGATGTGCCCACAGATTGAAAATTAGTTGAATTTTATTTAGGAACTTGAAAATGCCCAATAGTATATTAGTCAATATAGTTTCCTGGAATAGCAATAAGCATACCCTATTCTATATATTCAGTCTGGAGTGGCATGATACCAATTTAAGCATGGCAATTCCAGCAGCAAATGGCAATAAAGGCTTGAACTGAATCTTGTCAGTTCTATCAAATTTATTCTAGTTGACATTATTGCTGGTATAATGCATAGTTGACAATATTTTGAACTTCGTAGACTTGTGTATTGTCAATGTAACCAATATACCTACTGATCTTGGATCAGTTGACTGATGAGAAATATACAGAATTAAAGCACTCGTTTCTGATAACTTGCACACTGAAATACATTAATCTGGAATCTGTGTTTATAGCTTGTCATTGATGAAGATGGAAAATTATTATCAAAATTGTACTCAACAAAAATAGTGAACAGATGGCACCACTGTGAAAATACCAGCAGTGAACACAATTTCGCTGAGTGATAGAACTGAATAGTTTTGCACATTATGGTAAGCCATATAGTCTATAGAAACCCAAAGTCTAGCAGTAACAGCACTGCTATAATTGTAACCACCAAGATTATAACATATATATAGATTTGCAAACATGTAAAGATGTATATCTATTTCATATATAGCAGCAATATGGATTTCAGAAAGAGAAGTATTCCAGTTCTGTAACCCAGTTCTCACTGGTCTATATGTATAAATAACAGTAATCCATGTTGTTCTCATATACAGAGTATACAGATTTTTCAGTATCTAACCCTAACATCCCTGGTTGGTTATGACTCAATTGATGGGGAAACATTTTCATTCAACCAATTATGGATAATAGAACTGCAGGCTACTGTTACCTCCAAACTGAATCCAAATATTCTGAGGTTAGTTGTTCTTGAGTTATACTAGTAATCTGAAAGCAGACTGATCAAGTATCTCAGCATGAGATAGTGTACGTTTGAACAAATAATTGAATTGAGCCTGAGCTGCAGTTTGGGACTTAAAAGATTATGTGGTTGTAATGATATCAGTAGACTACCTTAACAGCATACAGCAATGCTGAGATGGACATTGTGTCGGTATACGTGCCTCTTATTCCGTGGCTAGTACAGTAGATTTGCATTTATTTTTCATTGCTACATTTTCTTTCCCCCAATAACTATTCTATTTAACTCTTGCATTCTACACTGAGAGTTAACTACAACATTCAGCTCAATTATTGACTCTTGATATGAAAATGGTATTACCAAAACACAGTACAATAATCTCTTATATTACATTGTGATTTGCTCTTGGTATATAAATAAGTATCAATATTGAACCATTAAGAAGTGTTCATTCATAAACTTCTGGTAGCTGTGATTGACCATGATCCATAATCAGTAAATTGACATAACTTACATTAAACATATTATGTGTAAAATTTCGGTTATTGTTAAACATAGTGTATATTACTTACTAGAATACCAGATATGGTTACATGTCTGGCAGATTTGACACCTCTAAATTAAAATTACAACTTGATTGGTTATTGTTACTGTACTTTGCCAGTCAATTGAAATACGTAGTGGATAAGGCAAGAAGAAATAATATATATGCTGGAGGCTGCCACTAATACTGCCTGTGAAAACTGTAATTTTAATGCTACTTGAATATATAATTTATTATATTAAAAAGATATTCCCACAGAAAGTCCAGTCTGCTGTAACTTGTAAAGCTAATAATGTATTACATGTTAGTAAATTTGGAATCTTTCTATATATTCCACTATTGACGGTTGCAACATTTCATCCTTTTAGATTGGTTTCAAGTGTGAGGTATTATTTTGATTGGTATATTTGTTTTGAGTTTTGAATTTGTTCTTCTCTATTTGTATATTTTCTTTCGATTCTATATAGCTTCCATTTTATACATGGATGGATTAAGAATGCCTGGTTTGTAGGATTGCATTTTGGGTCAGATTCAATTTATGTTTTGTTGTGGCTTTGGTTGGTTGCTGTAAACTTGTGTACTGATAATTAGTACAAATCAATATAGGATAGTAGTTACCGACTTGGAATATGAATCTGTTCATAACTGTAAGACAGATTGCAATCAGTCTGATATCAGCCACTGTAACAATCCCCACTCTAACAGCCACCACTATGACAGCAGCCAGTGTAATGACAACTGGAACAGAATCACTAACAACTGTGACAAGTATTCTGTTGGCAACTCTTATCAGAGATTGCTATAACTGTACTTGTTGGACTAAAAGTCTTCATTATTTAATGATGCAAAATATTAACTATTAAATTCTTCCATAGCATATCACCCCATAAGTACTTTATACCTAACATGATAACAATTTACCCAAATTCATTATAATGGATAATTTCTCAAACTAAATCAAGAGACATAATAAAGCAATGTACATAAGTATGTACTGTACAAATGCAATTCTTCTGTCTGTTTAGATGATCAAACCATCTAATTGTAAACTCAGCTTGGTTATCAGTTTGACTTATATTGCAAATATGAGACAGTTTTATCTCAAAACTAAGATGCTTGATCATATTGACTATTCATTAGACTTGGCATATATGTAACAGGCTTGGCTATAGTACCAGCATGTAAACCAAATGTCAAGGTGTACATTGCATTACCAATAATGGTCTGCTGAAATGATTACTTCTTGATACTATTGGATGATCAGCCAGTGGTTACATGTATTATATAGTAAATTAGAAGACATTGTCATGAGTAGAGATATGGAATTGATGTTATTCAAAGATACAAATATTGGGACCTGTACAGGTTCTCTCATACTACTCCACAACCTGTAGATATTATACGCTATCAATCAATTGTTGCGAAGATCACCTGATATACAATCCAATTTACAGAAAATACAGTATACAATAATTGGTTTAGAACATTGTGTCAATTTTAATTTGGCGCATTTCCCAGTTCTGAGTAAATTATACTAGTGAAGAATAATTCATTAGTACAAGAATGCATTTACTGATTGCTCTGATCAATTTCTGTGGTTGATGTTACCACCATGGTGCATTCTCTGATTATATAGTAATATAGCTGTGATTGACTGTACAAACTGATTAGTATTACAGCTTTTAGTTAGTGATTGCTGTATTTAATGGCTGTGTCAGATAGCGGTATATAATCGGTATATGAGAACACTATACAATTGTTCTTTTGCAGGGTTTTGCGGTACCTCGATTTGACAAGTATGTTCTACTGTGACATGAACCATACTAATTTCATATTGAAGCTGATAGCTGTATATTACACATAGAATCTTACAATCATAGCTTTCATAAAGGCGGATTGCTGTCTCACCAGCCTGTGATCTTTGTAGGTCAGTCTACTCAGTGCATAATATCTGTCTGCTGCTATCATTCCCTTAATCTGAAATATTCTCATTAATATATATATACTAGCTCTGGAAGGCTGACTGATGGTCATAGTAATAATATGTATACAAGTATTGAAATGATGAATATAATACACTGGCTTAATTCTGGAATAGTACTTCTAAGGTAGTTTGAGTGTGAGATAGAACTGAATGTGGCCAATAGAATTGAATAGAACAGTACTCAGCTGCTCTTGCAGGGATGTAGAGGTCAAATTATGAACTATCAGTATAAGTAGTATGATATACATTCTGTTATCATGAGTATTGTCAAATTGTGAGCCGGGTATGATAGATTCTCAACAGCAGATGTGATATGATCTCTGTATCATTATATTGAAGCTATGCTGCAAATCAACTCTACTTTTGCAAAAGTTTACTTTCATAGTGCTATCCAATCATCAATATTGAAATTATATGAGATTCATTTTGATGCCCCTCAAGTGTTGTCTCTGGCCAAGACCAGCAGAATAATAGAAGGAAGATCTGCACATACATTTTTAAACAAACTATCCAAGAATGTTTCAGTCCATTTGACTTTGATACCAGTAATGTATATTCTAAGCATGATAATATTTCACCTCTATGACCAGATCTGTTGATTTTAAATCTGGAGCTCTTGGGTATATATTGTCATAGTAATGTCCAATATAAGGATCTTTACATAGTAATATTATAGCAAATTGTTGCCAGATATCTGAAATTTAGCAAATTAGTATCATGTTAAATGTAACTTATGGAATGTATTGGACTCTGCCATGGATAAGTCTAGTATATTTTCAACCCTGATATGGAAAACCCAACATCTGGGGTATAACTGTCACTTTAATTATCATCTTAGCTTCGACATATTACGAACTAAGATAATAACTTAGTAGTAATAGCTACTCTACTCGGATACTACAATCAACCCCTGCTGTCAATGGCCATGCTATAACTCTGAATCAAGAGGTGTACAACATATAATGTAGTTTCGATACTAACAATAACCAAAACTCAGATATTTACAGTATCTTTCATGACTTCTCTAACAAGAATATTCCCTCACACAGACAATAATACTGACTTCTTCAGTAGTGTAAAGTACCAAACCAAACCATAATAGGATAACTATCAGGAAATGGTTCCATGTATGTTCTTTCAAATGATTTCCAGGACTTCACCAAAAATACAGTATCTCAATGACATCTTGTCTATTTTTCAATTATTACCAATATATCTGAGAAGTATGACTAATAGCCATTGATTTTTCTCATACTGGTAGTGCTTATAAAACGAATGGAGATAGTTTGGTGATATCTAACAAGTATCCTTCTCTAGCTAATATTTATACAGTAGCCATGGCTAGTTAGTGTGGAAATTTGCAGTAAGAAGAAATACATCCACTATTGCGATTTGCAAATAACTGCTTGCAGACGGATTTGATCATAATACTTTAGTGAGGTCAAATTGTCTTTTGAAAATAATTAAATATTATAGGTAGTCTGATTTTAATCTGGAATTGCTATTTGTAGATAGTCAATAAGATAATTAATGTGACAGGAAATATTAACCAGTATATTCTCTGATTTGACATTTTCAGCATTGCCATATCTGTAAATAGAGTGGTTGACAGGGGAATAATTGCATTCTGTTACTATACAATGGTTCTTACTATCAAATATACTTTCTACATTGTACAAATTGCCCAACTTTCGTTATTACTCAATACATAACAATTGTTAGATAAATCATAATGCCATTCTTCTATAGAGGAAACTACTTTTCCAAACATACTATTGCTTGAATGCTGATCGTGAAAATCAAGTGTGTAAAATATAATTTGATTTTAATAATAAATTTCTTTTTGACATATTGACAGTATAACTTCAACTTTTGTATAAATTCTAATACTGACCCAGAGACTAACATTGTGGAATTTATCTGCAATTCTGACAATGCTATTTCCAGGTGTTGGGAGATAGCACTACAATATGTAATACACAGGAACAAACTGTAGATTTCATGTCTACGGAATACTCACATAATGATATACCCAATGCAAATCTATACAACTTATATGATTCATGGATTGGAAGTCAAAAGCAAATCCCGTTGTACAATCAGTAATGATTGTACAACTTGAACAAGTAGCAGTAACTGCAATGTTTAAAGTATTATAGGCATATTCCTGGGTGGTAGCAGCAGTAGCTAGACTTATTCAAAACTATAGTACCTGGGTTGGAGGTGGCAGCTGCAGCCACAAAAATTGAAACTACGGTGGGGGACTATGCTGTAATAGTGGTGACAAGAAGAACAGTGAGAACACCTGTACAAGTAGCCATAACACTGGGTGCAATGTATATCTGTAATAGCAGCAGCAATTTGAAGGTAATTATTGTCAAACTGAAAGCTAGAATGGGAACAGGCTGAGTGATAACAATGACTATAAAGCTGACTATTGCTAGAACTCTAAAACTGAAGATAACGGTAAGAAACTGCAATACCCATGGCAAAGATTGTACAAAGTTGCTTTATGTGGCCATTGTTACAGTTTAAAATACCCATGCAGTGTAATAACTTATTGTACACAATAATTAATTGCATAATAAATACTTTGTCGATTTGAGTTTTTAGCCAATCTTCCACCCACTGACAGAGGGAGATTATTATCAAAAATGGTCATTTTTGCACTAAACTCTTGCTAAGTCTGGTTGTTGTTACGGGGGTGTTTAGATCCCAATAACTAATACAATATTTATTGAATCTAAGTACAGCCGCCTATCTAACCTCTTCCTCTCCTCGTCTTATCCTAAGACTCAACCTCTTGCCCGTCTCGCAAGAGCTATCCCTTCTTTTAGTTCTAATTCCACTGCCGCGTCTTCTAACTCGGCTAAATTGAACCGGTGCCAATTGCCGTCACCGATGTAGACGTGGATTAGATTTCCCCATCGAATAACCACTCCTCGGAATATTCCTCGAAGGGTAAAGCGCCAGTGTTGAGATATCTCAGCACCAGGTAGTCGATATTCTCGTACTGACAGAAAAGCAAAACCACAGCGTAGATGTGGGTTAGGCGGTGCTCTTCCAACTTGGAAAGTAATCTGGCGAAACTCTCGACTTTCTGTTGCAGTGCGTACTCAGCTGGTGTATAATGATGTCCAGGCATATATGGCCCAGTCTCGTGTATGAATGAGGGAGGTAATTTTGAATAGATAGAATTCTTAATAATATTTTAAGATCGTCTTCAGTGTTCTCTGAAAGCTAATCTGTTCGCTGATGATCCCCAATTCCTTCGACCAACTCTGGCTCTTTATAGCCCTCGTTCTCTTCCTTCGGTGTGATAGTGTTATCTCGGCCACGCCCCCTTGCGCCCGATAATAACTTACCACAACACCCTCAGGTATTTGTGTCTCTGCAATGTGGTTTGAAAGCATTACGCTCCTGACTACTATCAGGCCATCCATCGCGCGATATCAGCTTACCCTTTCCTAACTCAGACATCTTTGCAATCGTACAAGTCGGTAGTTGGAACAGTTACCAATCAAAATGATAATGCTTATCGCCTCTTAAATCCCTCACGCAGGTGAGCGAATTAATTGCGTCATAGATTTAATCGGCGACCAACCGATACTATGCCAACGTAGATTACTGACGCGTAAGC